>Ga0206130_10000698_pt1 | contig 53672 bp, 35 predicted proteins | sample Helgoland_Spring_9_FD_148637 | JGI IMG/M metagenome (GOLD analysis project Ga0206130, IMG submission 148637) | Pelagic subsurface seawater microbial communities from Kabeltonne, Helgoland, North Sea - Helgoland_Spring_Bloom_20160512_1 | ecosystem: Environmental > Aquatic > Marine > Epipelagic ...
TAAAATATCCTTTTTTAGAAATAAATATCTTTTTTTTTATTTTAGATTTGGATAAAAATATCCCTTTAGAAGAGTTATACCTAGCTATACGATATTTAAGATAAATTTATATTTATTCTTAAGGAGTAATTTTTCAGAATATTCTGTTTTTTTTTTGATATTGGTGAAAATATAGGAATAAATTCAATAAATTTTATCAAAAGTTAATCCATCCCTATTTTTCAATATTTATAAGGATTAAACATTAGACATTACTAGATGTAAAAATACATTACTGGCCATGTTGTAAGGAAATTAATTTATGCGTTTTACTCAAACAAATAAGTAGCTTTCGATACTTCCGTAATTCTAAAATAACCATAGGGATCACTATCAGGGGTGTTCACATTAATACAATTTCCCCTAAGTGGAACTGGAGTGGTGTCAAAGGGACCCCCGCTTTCGCTCTGATTGATAAGTATAGTCATGTAATCGTAATACTGTTTTGAAATTCCATAAAGTTCCATATCAACCAAATCTCCAGGTGCATATGCTACTTGGTTAATGTTTTCATCCTCACGCCGCTCATTAGAAATAGTAATCAAACTTCCATTTATAAACTCATCTTTTAAAGTGGATAGGGTAGGCAGTAAATCGGCCGCTTCCTGAAATTTTATCAAATAATAATTAACTTCATCGATAGGATCTAGAAACTCGAAATTTACTTCCAACAAATCTTGGAAAAAATAATCGGTAGATTGATAGACCGATAAAATAGAGGGCACTGCGATCAAATTTTCTTGAGCAATATAGGTTTCCCCTTCATTTATAACTTCTAAGGTATAAGAATTATTTAAGACCGGTACAAAACTATCAGTGCTATAGGTACCATCGCTGTTATCTGTAAATATAAAAACAGCTCCATTGGTGTCATTCGTTATTTTTACAGAAGCACCCAAAACAGGATCCGTTCCATTGGTATCAAAATAGGGAGTAGACTTGCTTAGTTTTATGCGTTGATTGTTTCCAACCGTTTCTTTTTCCCAATTAATAGAAGCTTCTATCACCAACCTAGGTGCTTCGCTAGGCACATCCAGCTCAATAACATCTGTACAGGAACTTAAACTTAGGATTGCCATAAGTATTAAATAATAAACACCTGTTTTAACAGGACTACTAACCGTGGATTTTATTGCTATATGATTGAAAACTTTTTTCATTTTTTTAAAATTTAAAGTTATAGGTTACGGAAGGAACAATTCCAAAAATAGCGGTTCTTGAAGCCTCATTAGCACCGGTCTCTCTATTTTGACCAAATGAAATAGCAGCGGCATTTTTGCGGTTATAGACATTGTAAATTCCAAAAACCCATTCTCCTTTCCACCTATTTTCCGGTTTTTTATTGGGCACATAGGTAGCAGAAATATCCAAGCGATTGTAGGAGGGAAGTCTATTTGCATTTCGTTCCGAAAAATTAGCAACAGATAGTTCTTCATATACATACTGACCGTTTGGATAGGTAACAGGACGACCGGTTTGGAAAATAAAAGCAGTTCCAAAGGACCATTTATCGGTGAGTTGGTAGCTTCCCACAATGGAAAGATCATGGGGCCTATCCCAATAGGTATTGTACCAATCTCCATTATTAATTCCGGGACCACCAGCAGTACCTCCCGGTGTTCTTTGTGATGATTTAGAAATGGTGTAAGCAATCCAACCCGTAAAATCACCTAAGGATTTTTTAAATAATACTTCTAATCCATAACTTAAAGATTCTCCATTTAAAATTTGAGTTTCAATGTTATTCTGACCAATTAAGTCGGAACCATCGATATAATCGATTCGATTGGCAACTGTTTTATAATAGGCTTCTACCTCTAAGGAATAGTTTCTGTTTTTAAAATTTCTAAAATAACCTAGGGCATATTGATCCGATAATTGAGGTTTTATGTAGGGTCCACTTGGCGCCCAGACATCTAAGGGTGTTACCGAGGTGGTGTTCGATATTAAATGAATGTATTGGCTTGTTCTTGCATAACCAGCTTTTACCGATGAGCTATTGTTTAATTGATAGGAAAATGAAACTCTGGGTTCGAAATTTGCGAAACTTTCAATTTTTTTATTGGCAGCATAATTAGTTTCGCTAATGGGAGTACTAGGTTCATAGATCCCCAGGGTTTCATTATAAACCACCGGTTGGTTGTTTTCATAATTAGCGACGGCTTGGCTTCCCAATCTTAAAAAAGTACTGTACCTAATTCCGTATTGCGCCGTTAATTTTTCTGTAAGTTTGTGTTCCGCATTGATATAAACTCCAGTTTCTAGCGCTTTTTTCTTATCCAATTGAAAATAATTGATGGAAGAAGTTTCGGTAGTGGGTCTAATAACTCCTGGATTAAAATCATAATAAATTCCAGAGAGTCCAAAATCTAATTTAAAGGCATCGCTTGCATAATACTTAAAATCATATTTTAGGTTGTAGTTATTAATGGAAGATTTCCAATCAAATTCAAAAAGATCGAGTGTTAGATCGTAATAATATTCACTGTAGATACTTGTTAAATTCGAAAATAATTTATCGTTAAAAATATGATTCCACCTAATGTTACCGGTTACATTTCCATAGGCATTGCTAAAGCCTCCTTCAAAGTTAAAGTTGTCCCTCCCTAAATAACCCGATAGATACAATTTATTGTTTTCGTTGATATTGTAATTAGACTTTAGGTTGAGGTCGTAAAAACTAAGACTATTTTCTTCTCCAGCGGCCTTTAAAAATAAATTTATATAGGAAGTTCTACCCGCCACTAAAAAAGATCCTTTTTCTTTAAACAAGGGACCCTCTGCGGCAAGTCTACTTGAAATACTTCCAATTCCTCCTGTTAAATTAAACGCTTTATTGTTTCCATCTTTTTGGCGAACATCTAAAACAGAGGATACCCTTCCTCCAAATTTAGCAGGGATACCTCCTTTATATAGTTTGATGTCCTTGATGGCATCGGCATTAAAAACAGAGAAAAAACCCAATAAATGAGAAGTGTTATAGATAATAGCTTCGTCCAACAATACCAAGTTTTGATCCACCGCACCTCCACGCACATTAAAACCTCCAGTACCTTCTCCGCTATTAGTAACACCCGGTAATAACTGTATGGATTTAATAATATCTACTTCTCCAAGTACCACTGGAATTTTTTTAATGGTACTTATTTTAATTTTAGTAACACTCATTTGTGGATCTCTAATGTTGAGTTTATCACTATCGTCAACAGTAATCATGACTTCGTCAAGTTGTGTTGCGGAAGTTTCAATATCAAAATTAATTTTTTGATTTTTATCCAAGACAATTTCTGTACTGATGTCTTGAAAACCCACATAGGAAACAATCAGTGTGTAGTTTCCTTTTGGAGCAGATATAGAGTAAAACCCATATTCATTGGTAATGGTACCTATATAGGTCCCTTTGATATAAACGGAAGCTCCAAAAGCAGTTTCCCCATTAGCTGCCTCCGTAATGGTTCCGCTTAAGGTATATTTTTCTTGAGCAAATGAGCCCACTGAAATTAAAAGGGCGAGCAGCAGCAATAGTCGTTTTCTCATTTAATATTTTTTTTCATGTATGCATTGTAAATAAGCCGCAATAACGGAATTTAATAGACTCGTAGTATTTAAATATTTGTTAATATTAAGAAAATATATTAACAACAATTTTAAGAGTTAGTTGTAGAGTTTAAACTTATTAATCGTAATATTGCAATATTACGATTAATAACTATGGGAATTACCAAATCAGAAATATTCACAACGGAACAAAACCAATTAGCAGCATTGGCAAAAACCTTTGGTCATCCAGCTAGACTTGCGATACTTCAGCATCTTTTTTCAATTAAAGACTGTGTGTGCGGCGATTTAGTGGAAGAAATTGGTTTGGCACAAGCTACGATCTCTCAACACTTAACGGCACTAAAAAATGTTGGATTAATAAAAGGAAGCATAGCAGGTACTCGAGTTTGTTATTGCATTGATACTGAAAAATGGACCGAAATGAAGCATGTCATGAACGCATTTTTAAATCAAGATGTCAATTCCAATGATTGTTGCTAAACAAATAATTTTAATAGATAACTTATGACCCTTTCAGAACTAAAAAATCACTTAAAAGGTATAAAAAAAATTGGCTTTCAATTACCAGATGGTTCCCTAGTACCCCCACATTTCCACGTTACTGAAGTCGGTAAAATAACTAAAAATTTTATTGATTGTGGAGGTACCTTAAGGCACGAAGAAATTGCGAATTTTCAACTCTGGAATGCCAATGATTATGACCACCGTTTGCATCCTGAAAAATTAATTGAAATCATCGCACTTTCGGAAGAAATATTGAAAATTAAAGATTTAGAAATTGAAGTAGAATATCAAGGAGCAACCATTGGCAAATATGGATTGGACTTCGACGGAACTAACTTCTTATTAATTAATAGTCAAACAGATTGTTTAGCCAAAGATTATTGTGGTATCCCTGAAGAAAAACAAAAGGTAGTTTTATCAGCGATTGAAACAACAGCATCTTCTTGTGATCCATCCAACGGTTGTTGTTAAAAGCTTAAAAATGGTATTAAAAAAAATCAACAAAACGATTCAAGACCTAGCGGTAAATTCCATCGATGAAGAACGAAAAGCTACACTTCAAGAATTCATCAATTATTTGCAATATAAAGTGGCTTTAGGAGCGCCTATTAACCTAAATTTTATTTGCACCCATAATTCTCGCAGAAGTCATTTCACTCAAATTTGGGCACAAACAATGGCTTGCTATTTTAATATTGATTCCTTGTTTTGTTTTTCAGGCGGAACCGAAGCGACCGCTTTATTTTCAAGCGTTAAAAAAACATTAGAAGGACAGGGTTTTGTATTTGAAACAACTAGTACAGGAACAAATCCACATTATCACATCCTTTTTTCAGACACTGAACCTCCGATTGTTGGTTTTTCCAAAAAATACGATGCTCTTTTTAATCCAAGTTCAAATTTTGCAGCCATTATGACCTGTTCACATGCAGATGAAAATTGTCCCATGATTATTGGTGCTGAAAAAAGAATATTAATGCGCTATGAAGATCCAAAAAAATACGATAATAGCTCCCAAAAGGCAGCAATGTATGCAGCATGTAGTCTTGAAATTGCCGCCGAAATGTATCATGTTTTTTCTGCGATAAAAAAATAGAAAAAATATGAAAAAATTAAGTTTTTTAGATAGTAATTTAACCCTATGGATTTTTATAGCGATGGCTTTAGGAATCGGAATCGGATACCTGGTACCCACTTTCCCTGAATTTCTGGATACTTTTAATAACGGAACCACCAATATTCCGATCGCTATTGGTTTAATACTAATGATGTATCCGCCTTTGGCAAAAGTAAATTACGCACTCCTGCCCAAAGTGTTTAAAAATGTAAAGGTGCTTTCTATTTCCTTGGTTTTAAATTGGATTGTTGGTCCTATTTTAATGTTTGTACTAGCCATTACATTTTTACAAGATCATCCAGCTTATATGGTGGGCTTGATATTAATTGGCTTGGCTCGATGTATTGCAATGGTCTTGGTTTGGAATGATTTAGCTGAGGGAAGTGCCGAGTATGGTGCTGGTTTGGTCGCTTTAAATAGTATTTTCCAAGTCTTTGCTTATGGTTTTTATGCCTGGTTATTTATAACTGTTTTACCTCCTTATTTTGGTTTTGAAGGTGCCATTGTTGATATTTCTATTGGAGTTATTGCAGAAAGTGTCGCCATTTATTTAGGGATACCATTTTTATTAGGCTTGTTAAGCCGTTTAATTTTAGTAAAACTAAAAGGAGCAGATTGGTATGCAAACAAATTTATACCTTCTATTTCTCCATTGACCTTAATTGCCTTGTTGTTTACGATTGTAATTATGTTTTCATTAAAGGGAGCGCTTATTGTTGAAATACCAATCGATGTAGTATTAATTTCCATTCCTTTACTGATTTATTTTATCAGTATGTTTTTTATCAGCTTTTTTGCTAGCAAAGCACTAGGAGCAGGTTATGATAAAAATGCGGCAATTTCTTTTACAGCTGCAGGTAATAATTTTGAATTGGCCATTGCAGTATCTATCGCGATATTTGGTTTAAACTCTGGCCAAGCTTTTGCGGGTGTTATTGGTCCATTGGTCGAAGTACCCGCTTTAATACTATTGGTTAAGGTTGCGTTTTGGTTAAAGAAAAAATACTATTAAAAACAAGGCTTTTTGAACTTTAAAAAAATAGTGTTTCATTGTTTTAAAACAGCTCCTATAAAAAAAAATACTGAAATAAAATTTTTAGCCTTGACGAAACCATACTTAAATATATCATTATCTGATTAATTCATTGGCTCTGTATGTTACAATGCTTATTTTTGTAGTCACAAATTAACTATTTATGGCATTACATATCTTGGAACAATTAAAATGGCGCTATGCCACCAAAAAATTTGATGAAACAAAAAAAGTTTCTTCCGATACCATAGAAACACTTAAAGAGGCGTTTAATTTAACAGCTACCTCTTATGGATTGCAGCCTCTTAAATTAATAGTTGTAAGTAATCCTGAAGTTATAAAAGACCTAGTTCCACTCTCATTTAATCAAGGACAAATTGGAAATGCTTCTCATATATTTGTTGTGTGCATCGAAAATAAAGTAGATTCTGCTTTTATAAAAAAATATTTTGATTTAATTGAAAAAACAAGAAATACTCCACGGGAAATATTGAGTTCTTTTGAAGATTTTTTAATTGATGATTTTTCTAAAAAAACATCAGAAGAAATCAAGTCTTGGGCCACCAAACAAGCCTATTTGGTATTGGGCAATCTATTAACGGTATGTGCCATAGAAAAAGTAGACTCTTGCCCTATTGAAGGATTTTCGCCCGATAAATATAACGAATACTTTGCATTATCAGAAAAAGGATTGAGTGCTGTATTAGTCATGGCAGTTGGTCATAGAGCCAAAGATGATGTGTTTTCAGAATTTAAAAAAGTGCGAAGAGGGGTAGATGAGCTCGTCATTGAAATAGAATAATTTTAATTGCGTTTCTGTTTTTAAAACGCAACTACTATCTTTGTAGGGTGGTTTTAAAATAATGTTTAAAAGAAAAATTAATTAATAATAATACAATATGCCTGGATTTGAAATATTTGGAGACGAGGAACGCAAACAAGTAAATGACGTTTTAGAGAGCGGAGTTTTAATGCGTTATGGTTTCGATGGAATGAGAAATAATCATTGGAAAGCAAAAGAGTTTGAAACAGGATTTGCTCATAAAATGGGTGTGGATCATTGTCAATTGGTTTCTAATGGTACCGCTGCGTTAACGGTTGCTTTAGCTGCTGCAGGGATAGGAGCAGGAGATGAAGTAATTATGCCTTGTTTTACCTTTGTAGCTAGTTTTGAATCTATTTTAGCCATTGGGGCAATACCAGTTTTAGTAGATATAGACGCTACCTTAACGCTAGATCCGGCAGCAGTTGCCGCTGCAGTAACCTCAAAAACACGTTGCGTGATGCCTGTCCATATGTGTGGGTCTATGGCAAACTTAGATGCATTACAAGCCATTTGTAATAAGCATGATCTGCTTTTATTAGAAGATGCTTGTCAAGCAATTGGAGGAACCTATAAAGGAAAAGCTCTAGGAAGTTATGGCGACTTAGGTTGTTTTTCTTTCGATTTTGTGAAGACCATTACCTGTGGAGAAGGTGGAGCTGTAATTACCAATAATAAAAAATATTATACAAATGCTGATGTATATCAAGATCATGGTCATGACCACATCGGAAATGATCGTGGAGCAGAAACACATCCAGTTATGGGATATAATTACCGCATCTCTGAATTGCATGCTGCAGTTGGTTTAGGTCAATTGGGAAAGTTTGATGCTATTTTAGCCATCCAAAAAAGAAATTACACGATTATAAGAAATGCCTTGTCTACTCTTAAAGGTATAACCTTTAGAGAAGTTCCAGAAGGTGGAGAAGAAAATTATTCTTTTGTAAATTTCTTTTTACCAAATGAAGAACTAGCTAAAAAAGCACACAAGGCAATGGCTGATCACGGAGTTGAGGCTAATTTTTATTGGTATACCAATAATTGGCATTACATTAATGGTTGGGAGCATTTGCGAACCATTAAAACTTTAGGAGCTGTTAGTGATGGCATTAGAAATCATTTAGAAAAATTAAATGGCACTGATTTTTCTAAGAGTGATGCTATTATGGGCAGAACCATTTCTTCTTTAGTGAAGATAGGCTGGACGGAAGAAGAAGTAAAGCTAAGAGCAGAAAAAATGAAAGCAGCGATTGCTTCTGTATTGTAATTTATAAATTATTTTGCATAAAAAAGTCCATTCAATTGAATGGACTTTTTTATACTAGTCAAACAAAATTATTTAATAATTAACGTAATCTATAATTTCTAGACCGTAACCAATCATTCCAACTCGTTTCTTGGTGTTTTTTGAGTTGGAAACCAATCGAATTTTTTGAATTCCTAAATCATGTAGTATCTGAGCGCCAATTCCAAAATCTTTAGCGTCCATTACAATTCTTGGAGCTTTTGCGATTGCTGTATCTGTTTGTGCTTCTTTTAAAGCTTTTAGCCTTGAAAGTAAGTTGACGGTATGGCTTTGTTGATTGATAAATACGATGGCACCTTTTCCGTCTTTATTAAAAACAGAAAACATATCGTCTATCTTTTTATCTGCATTGTTGGTCAAGGTTCCTAAAATATCATTATTTATTAATGTTGAGTTTACTTTAACCAATATCGATTCTCCATTTTTCCAATGTCCTTTTGTTAAGGCTATATGAACTTGGTCGTTAGTCGTTTGTTGGTAAGCTCTTAATCGATAGCTTCCATATTTAGTGTTTATTTGAAAATCTTCCTTTTTATTTATCAAGGAATCATGTTCCATTCGATAGGCTACTAAATCTTCAATAGAAATTAGTTTTAAATCAAATTTTTCAGCAACTTTCATCAATTCTGGTAATCGAGCCATCGTACCGTCTTCATTTAAAATCTCCACTAAAATTCCTGCAGGTTTTAATCCGGCAAGACGCGCCAAATCAATAGAAGCTTCTGTATGTCCAGTTCTTCTTAATACACCACCTTCTTTTGCTCTCAACGGAAATATATGGCCAGGACGTCCTAAATCGTGAATCTTTGTATCTTCGTCTACCAATGATTTAATTGTTTTAGCACGATCGTGAACAGAGATTCCAGTAGTACATCCATTTCCAATTAAATCTACAGAAACTGTAAATTGGGTATTGTGCAAGACGGTATTGTTTTTAACCATCATATTTAAGCCCAGTTCTTCACAACGTTCTTCGGTAAGTGGAGCACAAATTAGCCCCCTTCCATGGGTTGCCATAAAATTGATCATTTCTGGACTTACCATTTCTGCAGCTGCGATAAAATCACCTTCATTTTCCCTGTTTTCATCATCAACAACTATAACAACTTTACCTTGTTTTATTGCATCAATAGCTTCAGGGATTGTATTCAATTTTGTCATTTTCTCGCTTTTTTAGCACTCATCTTAAAAATTTTAACTCGGCAAAGATATTAATTCTAAGTGTTCTTTGTAATGTCTTTGTTGTTCTTCTTAAATAATTTTTTAATTCTATTTCTAAACTCATCTAAGTCAAAAATACCTTGGTCTGTCGTTGCTCTATAGGTAAGCCATACACCAAAAGGTAACATGATCAAGGTACTTAGCCAAGCTGCTATATAAGGTTGTAAGGTACCGTCTTCTGCACTGTTTTTTGCAAAAATACCAATAAAATGGTAGGTTAAAAACAAAACAATAGCAACTATTAAAGGCAATCCCATTCCTCCTTTTCTAATAATTGCTCCCAATGGTGCGCCAACAAAAAATAAAATAATGCAAGTAACCGCCAATGCATATTTTTCGTGAAGGGCTATTTCGTATTTATTAAGTTGTTTTTCTTTATTGGCATAATCTTTATTTTTTGAATCTACTGCTTGGAGGGAACTCTTTATGTTGTTCAATGCCATTTTTACTATTTCCTTTTGGTGTTTTGCATTAAAAATAGTTAATAGGGTGTCGTCCTTATGAAAAGAGATAGAATCCTTGTTTAAAAAAAGTTTTTTATTATTTTTATTTTTAAACTTTGTGATGCCTGTTCTAAAATACATGCTGTTGGAGAATGCTTTTATAGTATTGGTATAACGTTGAGATTGAGAATCAATTTCTGCTCTCAGCTCCTTAACATTATACATGTTTTGATTGTTTAATTTATTTTCCTTGTCTATATCTTTATTGTTAAATTCAGTGAGGTCAATATTAATAATGTATTCTTCAAAAGAACTTCTCACAAATTCTTTTTGGAGTTTTCTTTTTCGATCTTTTGTAAATACTTCACTATAATAATTTCCATCATTTAAAACTAGAGAAAGTGTATTACTACCAATTTCTGAAGTTAGTTCACCCTTATTTGCTATGATCACGGTGCTATTTCTGTTATAATTTTGCGCATCTTTTTTATGAATGACCACCTCTTCTAAGTACTGATCATTTTCGCCACTTTTCTTTTTTACTTTGATATTAAACTCGTCACCTACCTGACTAAATTGACCTTCGGCAATGGCCATTGAAGGTTTAAATTGTTGAATGTTACGCCTTAAGTTAAGCCATCGGTACTCTGAATATGGAATGACATCATTTGCAAAGAAAAATACCAATGCACTTAAAAAAACGATAAAAACAGTCAAACTCCTCATTGCTCTTTGTAGTGAAATTCCTGTAGATTTCATGGCTGCAAATTCATAGTTTTCAGAAAAACTACCAAAAACCATCAATGAGGTTACTAAAATTGTGAGTGGTAAGACTAAAGGAATGAGTCGTGGGGAAACATACCAAAGAAATTTAAGAACAATAATTAGATCAAGCCCTCTACCTGCAAGTTCAGAAATATATAACCAGATACTTTGAAGAACGAAAATAAACATCAAAATAATGAAGACGCTAAAAAACGTCTTCAAATAGGTAGTTAAGATATATCGATCTAGGGTTTTCATGAATACTTAATCCAACTTATTGATATAATATCCATCGTTTTTGTACTTCTCCTCATCAAAAACAAATAAATTTTGTGATATGGATTGGTTGGTTTTAAATGAATTTACCGTTATGGTATAACTGGTGCCAGAAGCATCTGTTTGTATTAATTGATATACTTGATTGCTTTGTATATCAATGCCCAATAAAATATCTTTTATTTCAGCATTTGAATTTTTAGGACTTAATTTAATATACTGAATTCTTCTTCCGTTTACTTTTTTTAAAGCCCCCATATTGTAGTTATATCCCTGCTCATAAAAAGTAAGCATTTTAGAAGGAGAAATGCCTTTGTTTTCATCTTTATTGTAGCTTGAGATAGTAACCTCTTCATCTTCTGGAACAATGGTATATATATTTTTGCCATCAAATATTCTAGTTACTCCGAGCATATTTAATACATAATTTTCCTCTTTTAATGTAATATTACCACGGGTGTCTTGTTTTACATCTTCCCTTATATTGTTTAAGGTATAATTAAATTCGATACGTATGTTATTATAACTCTTTACTTTAGTAGATACCTTGTCTAATAAAGTTTTAGCTTCTTGAGCATGAATGGTCATGCATGAAATTAACATACAAGAAAAAATACTTAATAAGGTTTTTTTAATCGTCATTGTATTCATTTTCTAAATGTTGGTTTAACGCTTCTAATGTTGGTATAAGAACTTGTCTAGCTTTACTTCCTTCAAATTGTCCTACAATACCAGATGCTTCTAGTTGGTCTATAATTCTACCTGCACGGTTATAACCTAATTTAAGTTTTCGCTGTAGCAGTGAAGTAGATCCTTGTTGGGCAATTACCAATACTTCTGCAGCATCTTTAAATAATTGATCACGCTCACTTACATTATTCTCAATAGTTGTGCCGGCTCCATCTTCTCCTATGTATTCTGGCAATAAATAGGCGTCTGGATAGGCTTTTTGTGAACCGATATAGTCTGTAATATCAGCTACTTCTGGCGTGTCTACAAATGCACATTGAAGTCTAATCAAATCATTACCTTGAGTATAGAGCATATCTCCACGTCCAATCAATTGATCTGCACCAGAGTTATCTAATATGGTTCTAGAATCTATTTTACTGGTAACTCTAAATGCGATTCGTGCAGGAAAATTGGCTTTAATTATACCAGTAATAACGTTGACAGAAGGTCTTTGAGTAGCAACTATTAAATGAATACCTATCGCTCGAGCCAATTGTGCCAAACGTGCAATTGGTGTTTCCACTTCTTTACCAGCTGTCATTATTAAATCGGCAAATTCGTCAATTACTAGAACAATATAAGGTAAAAACCGATGTCCCTCGTTAGGGTTTAATTTTCGTGTTTTAAATTTGGTGTTGTATTCTTTGATATTTCGCACCATTGCATCTTTCAATAAATCATAACGAGCATCCATTTCTATACACAATGAATTCAATGTATTAACAACTTTATTGGTATCGGTGATAATGGCTTCTTCCGTATCTGGTAATTTTGCTAAAAAATGACGTTCTATTTTATTAAATAAGGTCAGTTCCACTTTTTTAGGATCTACCAATACAAATTTAACTTCTGCTGGATGTTTTTTATAAATTAAAGAGGTTAAAATAGCATTTAAACCTACAGATTTTCCTTGACCAGTAGCTCCTGCCATTAATAAGTGAGGCATTTTTGTTAAATCAACTACAAAGGTTTCATTGCTTATTGTTTTTCCAAAAGCGATGGGAAGTTCCATTTCTGCATTTTGAAATTTAGGAGAGGCAATTACCGATTTCATGGAAACAATACTGGGATTATTGTTTGGAACTTCAATACCTATGGTGCCTCGTCCTGGTATTGGAGCAATAATTCTAATGCCTAATGCAGAAAGAGAAAGTGCGATGTCGTCTTCTAGGTTTTTAATTTTTGAAATTCTGATTCCCGCTTCAGGAACAATTTCATATAAGGTAACCGTTGGGCCTACCGTAGCTTTTATACTGGCAATTCCAATTTTATAATTGTTTAATGTGCTAACAATTCTATTTTTATTTTCTTCTAATTCTTCTTGATTGATAGTGATTCCAGAATTTTTAGCATAATCTTTTAGCAACTCTATGCTTGGGAATTTATACTTACTAAGTTCTAATGTAGGATCAAATTCGCCAAAATCACTTACTAATTTATCACTTAGATTTTTTTCTAGAATCGTTTCCTCCCTAGTTTCTTCTACAATCATCGCTAGATCAACTTCGGGTTCCTTTGTTATTTTTATTTCCTCTAGAGGAGGATAAACAGTCTCTTTGATTTCATCAACTACCTCACTTGTAAGCTCTATTTCATTAGATAAGGGTTCTAGGTGCTCTTTGGGAATTAACGGTTCTTCTTTAAAGGTGTCTTTTAAGGTGGTCTCCGGATTAAAATCTGATTTAATGTCTTTTTTTGTAGTTTTTAATAAATGTAATAAATGTTCTGGAGTGAGCTTTAATCTAATAACTAGATACGTGATCAATAAAAATGTCAATAATAAAACGGTTCCAATTAAGCCAAGATAATCTTGCAATACATCGTTAATTTCAAAACCAATTACACCGCTAAATAATGGGTTTATGGTTGAAAAAAAACCAAAAAATATAGAAAGCCAAATCATCATTAAACTACCCCAAAACCAATATTTTGCAATTTTAAATTTTTTGAAATCGAAAAAATAGTAAACACCAGTTAGTGTTATTAACAAAGAAACTATGATGGAGGGAACCCCAAAACCATTGTATACAAATAGTTCTCCAATATTTGCTCCAAATGTATTTAACCAATTTTGAGTGGAAAGATCACGACTTGTTAAATTACCAATAAGACTCTGGTCTGCTTGCCAATTAAAGAAATAAGAAACAATGGATAAAAAAAGAGCAATACCAAGCAAAAATAGAAAGACACCCCAAATAATAGTTTGTTGTTTGCTTAGTTTAAAGCTTGTTTTTTTCCTTTGTTTTGAGGAGTTTTTAGTTGTTTTTTTATTTTTTTGAGTCATTAATTACGGACTTGTATTTTAACAAAAATACAAATATCAAACGTTTTAAAGCTAAAATTATTTTTGTTTTAAAAAAATGTTGATTCTTACTTTAAAACTTAGGAATATATATGATGCCAGCGATAATTATTGCAACAATAGCAGCAAAAAATACAGCTCCAGCAGCAATGTCTTTTGTATAGCCAATTTTTTTATGATAATCAGGATGGATAAAATCAGCAATTTCTTCAATAGCACTATTTAAAGCTTCTGCACTCATCACTAAAGCAATCGCTATGAGCTGAACCATCCATTCTATTGCGGAAATTTCAAAATAAAAACCTGCGATAATAACTAAAACAGCAATAATTGCTTGAACTTGGACGCTTGCTTCATTTTTTAAAAGCAACAAGGCGCCTCTAAAAGCAAAGCCTAAACTTTTTATTCGATTAATGATAAAGTGTTCTTTTTTTGTCATGTTTAAATAGAAAAAGTTAAAAATATATTAAAAATTAAGACCACCAATCAAAAATTTGAAAGGTGGTCTGTAAAAAAGTACCCTTATAAAATTTTAATTAATTACATCGTTCACCATAAACACCTTCAAGAATGCCTTGGTATACTAGAATAATTTCGCCGTTAATAATCAATTCGATCGGGTAAATAAATTCATAGCTTAAATCTAATTTATAATCGACATGTCCATTACTTGCTACCTCTACAACGTCTCCTCCTAATGTCATTTGTATTGGAAATACAAATTCATAGCAATCATCAGAGCAATTTATTTCAATTGTATTGGTGTTAGGATCAGAACTAGTGACTTGCAAATTTGCAAAATCACAATTAGAAAAGGTCCATTCATGATTAAAATCGTTAAATTCTTCAAGCATTGTAACAACAATTTCTCCTGAAGCATTTGTACTAAGACTATAAGTTCCTGATGTTGAGTACGAATTATCAATTAAAGCAATACCAAAAGAGAGATCACTATTAAAGATATAAACATAATCTCCGCTACTAGCATTTATATCCCAAGGGCATTCTACTAAATAAGAGGCTATTATACCTTCGGTGCAGTCATTTGGGCTGCAATCTGGTGCTGGCCATTCTATTTCTTCACAACAATCTTGATTATTATCTACACAAACCTTAATATAGTCATCTTCGTATCCACTTAATGGAAAGTTTTCAATGGTTAATGGTAATTCGGATAATTGAAAATGAGCAATTACTACTTCGTTTCTTAAATAAAGATCAAAATATTCTTGACTGCTAGTGTTTTCGTATTGAAAGTTAACTGTTAATTGATAGGAATCACCGCAATGCGTTTCACCAATTTCTATTTCTAGTTGAGAAATACCACAAGCAGGAGTACTGTCACAATCAAGAAAGTCTTCTACAGTAAATCCTTCACAATTCGCATAACAAGCATTTAAAAAAGTAATTATTTCGGATTCACCATTGGGATTTAACACCTCCACACAAACAGGATTTTCCTCTTGGGAGCAATCATCTTCACAGCTATTTAATCCGCAGTCTACAAAATCTTCAGGTGTAAATCCTTCACAATTCGCATAACAAGAATTTGGGAATGTGATAATTAAAGATTGATTGTTTTGGATTATTTCAACACAAACGGGGTCAAATTCTTCATTACAAACACAGGGATCGTCAAAAAAACAATTTTCTAGTAAATTGGTAAAGGCATTTTCGGTTTCAATCGTTGACAGTTCAATTTCATTGGTTTCTGGATTGTAAATAGTTACATTAAAAGGGAATTCAATGCCTTTTATAAACAATTGTTCGCTTGTGTTAACCAATACCTCAATCAATTCTTCATTACTGTTAGTTGTAATGATAGAACCGTTGTTATACATTAAATGTATTGGATAAATAAATTCAAAACAAAAATCGAAAATAAGATGACCAGTAGGGTTCATGCTTTCATTTATGGTTCCATCATCGTTGTATAAATTGATGAGCTGGTTAATAGCAACTTGAGTAGCTTTACTCTCTTGCATATCTGGTATATCATTAACGGTATCATTAGTACAAGATGTTAATAGGCTGGCACTAATAAATAAGCTGAAAAATAATGATTTAAATATTTTCATTTTTTTAATCTTAAACTAATTATTTCTTTCTCTTGAATAAAAACAACTTAAAGATATAATACCCTACAAAAATACATTTTTATTTTTTACCTAACTTTGTTATCTAATTTGTCAATTATAAAATGATTAAAGATTTAAATAATATTTGTAATCAAAAAGTATTTGAAAAACTATTTAATATACATGCAAAGGATTTAAGACGTTTTTTGTTTTTTAAAACACGGGACATTGATCTTGCAGAAGACATTTTGCAGGATGCTTTTATAAAATTATGGAATAATTGTAATAATGTAAACCCTGAAAAAGCAAAGAGTTTTTTATTTACAGTAGCTAAGAATATGTTTTTTAATTACAAAAAACATGAAAAAGTAGTGATGAACCATCAAAAACAAACCTTAAAATCAAGTAATTACGAAACACCAGAATATTTATTAGTTGAAAAAGAGTTTTTAGTGAAAATTGAAGAAGCAATTGCAACACTGCCAGACAAGCAAAAAGAAGTTTTTTTATTAAGTAGAATGGAAAAAAAGAAATATAAAGAAATTGCAGAACTACTTGGTATTTCAGTAAAAGCAGTAGAAAAAAGAATGCATTTAGCCTTACTTAAAATGAAAGAGAAAATTGGTAAAGTTTAATTTTTTTTAAAAAAGTAGGGTATTTTATTTTAAAGTTGTCATATAACAAAGATGAGAGAAAATTTAACAAAAGAAGAGGAAAGTTTTTTAGCAAAATGGCTAGATGGAACTATTTCGGATCTAACTTTAAAAGAGTTGGTTTCTGAACAAGATTTTATTGACTATAAAAAAATTAAAAATGGATTGGTATTATTGGATGAATTAAATAGGCCAGTAGCTTCCTCATTTAATGCAATAAATGATAGTATAAGCAAAAAGAGAAACTTTAAAAACACACAAGCAAGCTTTAAATGGGGGCTTTCAATAGCAGCATCTATCCTGGTCGTACTAGGCAGCTATTTTGCTTTTAGTTTTGAAGAAATAACACATGAAACTTCCTATGCAGAGCAAAAAACAATTAGCTTACCTGATGGCTCAGAGGTAGTTTTAAACGCTAAGTCAGCTATAAATTTCACAAAAAAAAATTGGCCCAATAACCGTATAATACAATTAAAAGGAGAAGCTTTTTTTAAAGTTAAAAAAGGAAGCACCTTTAGCGTTCAAACCCCTAATGGTTTAGTAAAAGTTTTAGGTACTCAATTTAATATAAAAGATACCGATACTTTTTTTGAAGTGGTTTGTTACGAGGGTAAGGTTAGCGTCACAAACAATAAAAATGAACATGTATTAACTACGGGCAATGCCATTAGAAAGATTGATGGTAAAAATTCTGAAAAATATGATAAAGAAGATTCGTTACCTTCTTGGTTAAATGGAGAAAGTAGTTTTCTAAGTGTTCCATTAAAATATGTGATTTTAGAATTAGAAAAACAGTATAACATTCAAATTGATGCTCGTAGAATAGATGATTCAATTATATTTACTGGAAGTTTCAGTAACAAAGATTTAAAACTTGCATTGGTATCCGTTTTTAAAACGATGGATATAAAGTACTCTAAAGAGAAAAATGGTATTTTAAGTCTTGAATAAAAACCTAGTTGAAAAATAAATATTTAGTTTATTTACTTCTTTTTTTGCCCCTTTCAGTAGTTTTTTCCCAAGAAGAGGCTCGCTTCTCTATAGAATACAATGAGGTATTCGTATCTGAATCTTTAGCTTCCCTTGAGCAACTATTTGATGTTAGATTTTCTTATCCAGATCAAGTACTTAAAGATAAGACGTTAACATTAAAAAAATCAGTGAGGACATTAGACCAAGTATTAGCTGAAATTTCAACTCTAACCTCCTTAAGCTTTCAAAAAATTGATAAGCGTTATATTATAGTTTATGAATCTAAACTAACTAAAAAAAATATAGAATTACTGGATAATGTCGTTATCACTGGATACTTGACAAAAGGAATTGAAAAAAACAAAGATGCAACCTTTACGATTAGCCCTGAAAAGTTAGGCATTCTTCCCGGACTTATTGAAGCTGATATTTTAGAAAGCATACAGTTATTACCAGGAGTTATTAGTCCAAATGAAACTGCTACAGGTTTTACTGTTAGGGGGGGGGCTATGGATCAAAATAGAGTTATTTGGGATGGTATTAATATATATCATAAAGGCCATTTATTTGGTATGCTCTCAGCATTTAATCCAAATAGTACTCGAAAGGTGATCTTTCATAATCAAGGAACTCATTCTAGGTTTGGTGAACGCGCATCAAGTGTTATTGACATTTCTTCAATTAATCAGATTACCGATGATTTTAAAGTTGGACTTGGTGTTAATGGTATTAATTCAGATATTTACATAGAAGCACCAATTATTAAAGATAAATTGAGTATTCAAGCATCGTTAAGGCGAAGTTATACAGAATTATATCAATCAATTACCTTCACTAAAATAGCTGATAAAGTATTTCAGGATACTAAAATTATGAATGTTCAAAATATTAATAACAATTTCTTTTTTATCGATTATAATATAAAATTAAATTATCAATTAAATGATACTAATAGTTTTTATGCCAGTACTATTTTTATAGATAATGATTTGAATTATTTAGTAATAGATCCCGATTTAAACACTTCTTTTAATGATGTTTTAGAAATTAAAAATGATGGATATGGTTTTGGTTGGAATAAAATATGGAATCCTTCTCTTGTTCAGCATACAAAAGTTTTCTTATCTAGATATAGTTTGGCATATAATTATATGACTTCCGCAAACGGTGGTCAGATTTCAAATTTTGAAAAGAAGAATGAGATTTATGATTCTGGTGTTTCTACCGAATTGATTTTAACTACAAAAAGTAATAATAAGCTAACTTTTGGTTATCAATATGTATTAAAGGATGTTAGCTATTTATTTAAAGAAAATATTGGCTCACCAATTATTTTAGATGCAGATAAAACAATCATTGCTACACATTCTATTTATACTCAATACCACTATAATAATCCTAAATTATTTGTTATTAATATGGGGCTTAGATCTAGTTATTATAAAGAATTAGATGCTGTAAGGTTGGAGCCAAGAATTTTAATTTATAAAAATATTTACAAAAATTTAAAAATTCAGCTATCAGGAGAAATCAAAAATCAAATAATTAGCGAAATCGACGAAACTGTTTTAAGTGATCTTTCTCTAGAAAACAAACTATGGCGTTTGGCGGATGGAGAAACATTTCCAATTATTAGTAGTAAGCAAGTATCGGCCGGTTTCATATATGAATCAATGGGTTGGAGTTTAGATTTAGCTACTTATTATAAAAATATCAATGGAAAAACTGCACTTTCTTTAGGTTTTTTGAATCCTAATGACAGTAGTTTTCATATTGGTGAACAAGGTATTTTAGGAGTTGATTTTTATGCAAAAAAAGATTTTAGTTTTATTAAAACGTGGATTAGTTATTCCTTTAATAATGTAATAAGTAATTTTAATGGAATTAATAATAATGAATCTTTTACTTCAAGTACCAATATCAGGCATTCTCTAACAAGCTCCATAGCTTATAAAATAAACCAATTTCAATTAGCATTGGCATGGAATTGGAGAACTGGCAAACCATTTACGGAAGCTTATATAGCGCCTGGTACTCAGTATTATTATGTTGGGATTAATACCGGGGTGCTTCCAAATTACCACCGTTTGGATTTTTCAAGCACCTATGATTTTATTTTTTCTGAAAAAAGAAATATAAGAGGAAAAGTTGGTTTTTCTCTAAGGAATGTATATAACAAAAACAATCTTTTAAGCCGAGATTACGTAGGTAATAATAGTGTAAATGATCCTGTTGTGGTCGTCGATAAATACTCCTTAGGATTTACTCCAAATTTTTTATTTCGACTGTCTTTTTAATAGTGAAAAGCTAATTAGATTTCTTAAGTTTCACTGCTGTATATGGGCTAGCTCATCTTTTTGTCTTAATTCATCATAAGCTCTAGTGCTTTCTCATAATTTGGTTCTTGGCCTATTTCCTGAACTTGTTCCGTATATTTAATATTGTTTTTTTCATTAATTATGATAACACACCTTGAGAGCAGGCCATCAAAAATGCCATCGTTCATAATCAATCCATAGTCATTTCCAAATGTTCCATTTTTAAAATCTGATAGCATTATAACATTTTCTAAGCCTTCAGCTGCACAAAATTGTTCCTGTGCAAATGGTAGGTCTCTAGAGATACAAAGTACTTTTGTGTTGCTTAAACTTGCAGCAGTTTTATTAAAAGCTCTTACTGAAGCTGAACATACTGCTGTGTTAACACTAGGAAATATATTTAAAATAAGGTTGTATCCAAGAAAATCTTTGATTGTTTTTGTAGAAAGATCTGTTGCTATTAATTTAAAGTCTAAAGCTTTAGAATTGATTGCTGGAAGGTTTCCTGAGGTTTTTACTGGGTTTCCACCCAAGGTTATAGTTGCCATTAATTTTGTTTTTAAATTAAAGGATAAAAGTAGGCATATAAAATATTTTACAAATGATAATTTTTATTATTTTTAAAATTAGTCATTATTAAATGTTTATCAAAGGCTATCAATTTTATTGATTAAGATATAATTTATAAAAATATAAATATTTTTTTTTTGGTTACGAAAATTATAACTTTATAAATTAATAAATACAATAATATGGAAAACAGTAATAATAGTGGAGATATAAGCAAATGCCCTTTCTTAAACGGAACTGAAAAAAAGGCAGCTGGTGATGGAACTAGCAACCGTGATTGGTGGCCTAATGAATTAAAATTAAATATTTTAAGGCAAAATGCAGCTAAATCGAACCCTTTAGGAGAAGATTTTGATTATGCAGAGGCATTTAAATCTGTTGATTTTGAAGCTCTAAAGTTAGATGTTGTTAAATTAATGACAGCTTCTCAAGATTGGTGGCCAGCAGATTATGGGCACTATGGAGGTTTTATGATTCGCATGGCTTGGCACAGTGCAGGAACCTATAGAGTGGGAGATGGTAGAGGAGGAGCTCGTTCTGGCACACATCGTTTTGCACCCTTAAATAGTTGGCCAGACAATGCAAACCTAGATAAAGCACGCTTATTATTGTGGCCGGTAAAAAAGAAATATGGCAATAAAATTTCTTGGGCAGATTTAATGATTTTAGCAGGTAATTGTGCACTAGAATCTATGGGTTTTCCAACCTTTGGATTTGCTGGAGGCCGTGAAGATGTTTGGGAACCAGAACAAGATATTTATTGGGGAAGTGAAACAGGTTGGTTAGACAATGATGATCGTTATGAAACAAATGATGGTGAATTAGAAGGGCATTTAGGTGCAGTACATATGGGCTTAATCTATGTAAATCCAGAAGGACCTAATGGTGAACCAGATCCTTTAAAATCTGCACATGATATTAAAATTACTTTCGGTCGAATGGCCATGAATGATGAAGAAACAGTTGCTTTAGTAGCTGGTGGGCATACGTTTGGAAAAGCACACGGTGCTGCAGATCCAGATAAATATGTTGGTGTTGAACCTCATGGTGCTTCAATTGAGGAAATGAGCACAGGTTGGAAGAATACATTTCAGTCAGGTGTTTTAGATGATGCAATTACTAGTGGTATAGAAGGAGCATGGACACCAAATCCAACACAATGGGATGCAGATTACTTTGAAGTTCTTTTAAATTACAATTGGGAATTAACTAAAAGTCCTGCTGGTGCACATCAATGGACACCAACTACTTCATCTAATGCGCGAAGAGCACCTAAAGCTGGTGGTGATGGTACACAAGCCTTGATGATGACTACCGCAGATATGGCCTTAAAAATGGATCCGACTTACAGAGAAATATCGGAGCGTTTTCATAAAGACCATAAAGCATTTGAAGATGCATTTGCTCGTGCTTGGTATAAGTTAACACATAGAGATATGGGGCCAATTTCTCGCTATTTAGGTCCAGAAGTGCCAAAAGAAGAATTAATCTGGCAAGATCCAATTCCTGCAGTAGATTATAGTCTTAGTGATTCAGATATCGAGTCATTAAAAAATATGATTTTAGCTTCTGGTTTATCAGTTTCTGAATTGGTAAAAACAGCTTGGTCTTCTGCTTCTACATTTAGGGGTTCGGACATGCGTGGTGGAGCAAATGGTGGGCGTTTACGCCTAGAGCCACAAAGAAGTTGGGAAGTCAACAATCCTGAAGAATTAAATAAAGTATTAAATGTTCTTGAAGGTATTCAAAATGAATTTAACGGAACGGTATCTATTGCTGATTTAATTGTCTTAGCCGGTACCACGGGAGTAGAACAAGCTGCTAGAAATGCTGGACATTCTGTAAATGTCCCTTTTACACCAGGTAGAGGCGATGCATCACAAGAGCAAACAGATTTAGAGTCTTTTGGATATTTAAGACCATTAGCTGATGGATTTAGAAATTACATGAGCACAGAGGTAGCGAATGTAGCTGCAGAAGATTTATTAGTAGATCGTGCAAATTTATTGACACTTTCAATTCCAGAAATGACTGCATTAGTTGGTGGATTAAGAGTAATGGGAGTAAATTATGATGGCTCTAATTACGGTGTATTTACCGATAATGTTGGAAACTTAACAAATGATTTCTTCAGCAGTGTTTTAGACTTTACATACACTTGGAGTGCAACTTCAGATAAGAATACTGTTTTTGAAGGTCGCAATCGCAGCACAGGTCAGGTTAAATATACGGGAACAAGAGTGGATTTAATTTTTGGTTCTAATACAGAATTAAGAGCGGTTTGTGAAGTCTATGGTGCAAATGATGGTCAAACTCGTTTTGTAAATGATTTTGTAGCTGCTTGGATCAAAGTGATGAATTTAGATCGTTTTGATTTGAACTAATGGTTGAATAACAATTTGTACAATACTAAAAAGCCTGCTTATTGAGTAGGCTTTTTTATGTAAAAAATTTTGTTTATCAAGCTTTAAGCATTTTAATTTTTATTCTTAATGCAGCAAATAATAGGGTGGTGAAAGGACTCAACCAATTGAATATTGCGTAGGCAAAATATTCATCGACTCCAACACCTAAAACACCAGATTGATAAGCTCCGCAAGTATTCCAAGGTATTAATACCGAAGTAACTGTTCCACCATCTTCTAAAGTTCTACTTAAGTTTTCTGGTGCCAAACCTTTATCTTCAAAAGCTTCTTTAAACATTTTTCCAGGAATAACAATTGCTAAATATTGATCGCTAGCAATCACATTTAATCCGATACAGCTAAATACGGTACTAACAAATAATCCAAATATAGTAGTCGCTAACGATAAAAGTACTCTGGTGATTCTAGCCAATGCTCCAATGGCATCCATCGTTCCGCCGAAAACCATAGCACTGATGATTAAAAATATAGTCCACAACATACCTTTCATTCCTCCTGCACTAAATAATTCATTTAACTTCTCGTTTGAGGTTATAATTTCAGTGTCTACAAAAATAGAATTTAAAAGAGCTTTGATTGAGGAAGATGAGAGACTATTTAAAATTTCTGGTTGAAAAACTACTGCAAAAATTGCTGCTAATAGTACGCCAATACCCAAAGCAATTAATGGTTTTGTTTTTGTTAATATCAATAAAATTACTACCATGGGTACTAGAAATAACCAAGGTGTAATGTTGAATGTTTCATCGATGCTACTTAAAAGGTTGCTAACATCAGTATCACCAGTAGTTTTAATAGTTAGGCTAATAACAGTAAAAACGATTAAAGTGATGGTGATGGTTGGTATTGTTGTGATTGCCATGTATCTAATATGGGTAAATATATCTGTTCCTGCCATCGCAGGAGCTAAATTTGTAGTATCGCTTAAAGGCGACATTTTATCACCAAAATAAGCTCCTGAAATAACGGCTCCTGCAACCATACCTACAGGAATTCCCAGAGCTTCTCCAATACCAATTAATGCAATTCCTACCGTTGCTGAGGTAGTCCAAGAACTTCCTGTAGCAATTGATATAATAGCTGCTATAAGTACACAAGCTGGTAAAAATATAGTTGGACTTAATACTTGAAGCCCATAATAAACCATCGCTGGAATAATACCGCTAACAAGCCAAGTGCCTGCAAGTGCTCCCACTAAAAATAAAATCATAATAGGAATAGAAACGCTTTTAATATTTTTATAAATTTCAAGTAACATTATCTTTAATGTGACTTTATTAAAAAAGCCTATTAAAGCTGCAATTCCTCCCGCAATTAGTAATATAAATTGATTGGTATATCCTCCTAGCCATTCTTGATCTTTTACAAAGAAAATATTATAAGCGAGCATTGCCATTAATAAAATAACAGGAACTAAAGCCTCCTTGATGTTTAGTTCTTTATTTTCAATACTGTTTTGATCTTCAATTTCTATTTCGGAGCTATTTTTTTTTTCCTGCATTGTTTGTTTTTTGTTTTTGTAATGTTACGATATTGCTCAGAAGTTTGCAAATGAGAAATGTTTTAAGAAAAATTATTTAGCGATTCTTAGCATATTATATCGATACCTTAATTTTTATTCAATTTTAACCATTATATAATCTTGATTTATAAAATAATTAATTAGCGGTTAGTATTTTATATAAAAAAACACAGCATTATTTAGTTATATTTATTAATTTTGTTTAAAACTAAAATGAAAACTAAAATGAAAATTAAAAAATTATTTTTTCTTGCCACACTATTAATAAGTGTCGGTATTTATGCGCAAGCAGACCGCACTCCTTCGGAGGTAATTACAGGAACTTTTATTGGCAAAACAGCACCTTTAAGAGATTATCCAATTCACAATCCTAATATTTACAGTTCAAGTGAGATCACAATAGTTCCTCAACAAGTTAACGTAGTTCAGGAAGAAAATAGCACATCATCTGTAACTATTATTCCTAATTTGCAAACGGTACCGGGAGGAATTACAGCTTTGCCAATACTTCAAAATTTTCAAGGAGCAAATCAAGGTCAATCAGGTTATTTACCTCCAGATCCAACAGGTGCTGTTGGTCCAAATCATTATGTACATTCTGTAAACTCCATCGTTAAGATTTTTAATAAAACAGGTGACTTACTTTATGGTCCTGTAAATCTTAGTTCTTTTTTAGGAATTTCATCTAATAATGGAGATCCTATAGTGATGTATGATCAATTGGCAGATAGATGGTTTGTTAGTGAGTTTGGGTCTTTAGGATCTGATCTTGGTCTGGCTATTGGTGTTTCTGAAACCAATGACCCAACAGGAGCTTATAATGTTTATCAATTTGACATGGGATCATTTCCAGACTATCCTCATTATGGATTATGGCATGATGGTTATTACGGAACGGCAAATTATTCTAATTTAAATAAAACAGCTGCATATGTAATGGAAAGAGATGTAATGTTGGCTGGTGGTTCAAACCCTAAAGTAGTTTTATTTGATTTGCCAGGTGTTATTTCTAATCCTTTAAATGTAAAAAGTGCAGAGCCTGCTCATTTATTAGGTACAGAAGTAAATACAGATTTACCAGGATATATTACCTATTTACAGGATGATGCCTGGGCTGCAGGTATAACATTTGATCATATAAAAGTGTGGGAAATAGATATGAACTGGAATGTGCCAGAAAATTCAACAATTTCAGATCCTTTGGAATTACCAACTGATCCATTTGATGCTGGAGAGGTTTTTGGAAATGGAAATGGGGCAATTTTTCAACCAAACACAAGTCAACGACTTTCTGGTCATGGAGGAATAGTATCCTTTGCAGCTAATTACAGAGCTTTTGAGGATCATAACTCTTGGCTAATTACATTTAATACTTTTATTGATGCAAATGAAACTGGTGGTATTAGATGGATAGAATTAAGAAACGATGCTGTTAATCCTTGGGAAATATTTCAAGAAGGTACCTATTCAATAGCAGACGGCCATAGTCGTTTGATGAGTTCTGCAGCAATGGATGCAGAAGGGAATATCGCAATGGCATACACTACTGCAAGCTCAGAATTACCTATTTCTTTAAGGTATACTGGTCGGTATGACGGAGATCCTTTGGGACAAATGACATTGGCTGAAACTATTATTATTGATGGACCAGGAATAAGAACAAATACAAATAGATATGGTGATTATGCGCACATGACGATGGATACCGATAATTTTACGTTTTGGACTACAGCAGATTACTTTTCTTCTAATAATTTTTGGGCAACACGAATAGCTTCATTCAGGGTATTTGGACCTTTCGCAAATGATGTTGGAGTTAACGCAATTAATGAGCCTAGTAATGGAATTTTAACTAATTCTGAAGTGGTAGAAATTAGCATTAGAAATTATAGTCCAGATCCTGTTTCTAATATTCCAGTTCAACTTAGACTTGATGGAGTTTTAATTGCTTCTGAAACCTTTAATGGAACAATTAACTCTAATGAGACCGCTACATATCAATTTTCTGAAACTATTGACATGTCATCTCAAGGAGACACATACGTTATAGAAGCAAAAACAAATTTGTCGAATGATGGTTATATTGAAAATGACGATTTTACAATTGAGTTAACTCATTTATTTTCAGATGATGTAGGGGTTTATGAAATAGTAACTCCAGCATCAGGTCAAGATTTAGGTGCTGAAACAATTACCGTAAAAGTTAAAAATTATGGTGCAGTAACACAATCTGGATTTAATGTAGCTTATGTATTAGATGATGGTACTCCTGTAGTTCAATCTTTTACTGGAAATATTGGTGCTGAAGAAATAATGAGTTTTACTTTTGATCAAGAAGGTGATTTTTCTGCAGTTGGACTGCATACTTTATCTGTAAAGACTTCATTGGGTGGAGATCAATTTCCTTCAAATGATGAGATTACTACAATTATTGAAAATTCTATTTGTGCTCCAACTGGAAATTGTACGGCAGGTCATGGGTTTTATTCATTTGAAATAGGTGGAATTAATAATTCATCTGCATGTCAACAAACTGGTTATTCTGATTTTACTAATCTTATAGCAAATTTAGAGCCTGGAAGTACAAATGATTTAACAGTAACTTCTAATTACGGAAATCAATACATGACTGTATGGATCGATTTTAATGATGACTCTGTATTGACTTCAGATGAAGTTGTTATTGATAATTATCTTTTCGCGGCTGGACAAGGAAGTGGAACATACACAGAAACTATGGAGTTAATAGTTCCTGCTAATGCTGAAATTGGAGAACATTTAATGAGAGCTAAAGCAAGTGGCACAGGACCTGTTTCAAGTGATGCTTGTGAAAATATTGCATTTGGTGAAACAGAAGATTACACGGCAAATATTGGTTCTCTAGGAGTAGGAGATTATGAAATAAACAATTCAAGTTTAATTATAACTTCTTCAGAAAATAATCAATTTGTTGCCACTTTAAAGACCAATTATCAAGAAGGTGTTTTTCTAGCGATTTATAATACGTTAGGTCAAAGAGTTGCTTTTAACAAAAGAGTTCCTAAATTCGATAATGCATACAGATTAAATATTGATATGACAAGCATGTCTGCGGGTATTTATTATGTTAGAATGGGAGGACAGTCAACTACTGCCTATAAAACAAGTAAATTAATAGTTAAATAATTTAGAATACTTTCATTATTTTTCAAATAAAAAAACCTACAATTTATTTTGTAGGTTTTTTTATTTGACTTTTTTAATCTACAGAATATTAAGCTTTTTCATACAGGCTACCATTCTTTTAAAAGTAAGTTCGATATCATTATCTAAACCAACTGAAAAACGAATTAAGCCATCTGTTAATCCCATTTCTGATTGTTCATCTTCCGGTATCTCACTGGATGTAGAAGATCCTGGAGCAGAGAACAGTGTTTTGTAAAAACCTAGACTTACTGCAAGATATCCTAGGTTTTCCTCTTGCATCATTTCCATTAATTCATTAGCTTTAGCAAGGGAACCAGCATCAATAGTGAGCAAGCCACCAAAACCATATTCTTCATTCATCATGCTTTTAAACAATTCATGACTAGGGTGTGAAACTAAACCTGGATATACGGTTTTTAATCCTAATTTTTCAAAGCCTTCTGCTAAATAACCTGCGTTTTTACTATGCTGTTTAATTCTAATATGGAGCGTACGCATGTTTTTTAAAATTGAAGATGCGCGAATACTGTCTAAAGTAGGACCTAAAAGCATTGCTGATCCATCAATAACACTAAGCATTTCGTTTATTAATTCTTGAGAACCACAAACTACGCCTCCCATAGTATCGTTGGTGCCATTAATAAATTTTGTTAAACTATGCAGTACTACATCTGCTCCTAATTTTTGAGGAGAGATAATCATAGGTGAAAAAGTATTGTCTACCAGTAACTTTAAGTTGTGTTTTTTTGCAATTGCTGCTAATCCTTTAATATCCGCAACTTCTAAAAGGGGATTACTCACCGCTTCACAATAAATAACTTTTGTATGCTCATTAATAGCTGCTTCTACTTCCTCTAATTTAGTAATATTTACAAAATGGGTATTGACATTAAATCTTGGAGCAAAGTTTTTTAAGAAAGCATAAGTTCCTCCATAAATCGTTCTACTTGAAACAATATGGTCTCCAGCACCACAAAAATGAAGTAAAGTACTTGTAATAGCGCCCATTCCTGAACCAGCAACATTAGCGGTTTCGGTAAATTCCATTGCTGCGAGTGCTTCTCCTAAATATAAATTACTGGGTGAAGTATGTCTTGAGTATAAATGACAACCCTCGGACTTACCTTCAAAGGTATCAGCCATTGTTTTTGCTGATAAAAATGTATAGGTTGCAGAATCTGAAATAGAAGGGTTTACCCCACCAAATTCTCCGAAATTTTGTAAGTCTTGAATTTTATTAGCTGGTTTATTTCTCATGATATTATTATATTAATACATCAAAAATACTATTTATTAGATTAAAAATCAATTGATACTTTATAAATTAGATAATAAATCTATGAAATATTTAAATAATAATATATATTTCATTAAATTGCTTAAAATATTATTTCATTTAGAAAAAAAATCAACATATGGCTTTAGACAGAATTGATAAGAGTTTATTGGAATACCTTCAAGAAGATAGCAAGCAAACCAACAAACAACTTTCTTTAAAATTGAACCTTTCGGTGACAGCAGTCTACGAACGGATCAAAAAATTGGAAAGGACCGGAGTCATTAAAAAAAGTGTTTGTTTGCTAGATAAAAACAAAATAAACCAGGGTTTTGTTGCTTTTTGTAATATTAAATTGGTGCAACATTCTAAAGACTATGTAATAAAATTTGAAAAAGAAGTAACTCAATTAAAAGAAGTATTGGAATGTTATCATATTAGTGGCGACTTTGATTACTTGTTGAAAGTGTTAGTAAAAGATATGGAAGCTTTTAGAGAGTTTATGGTTAAAAAGCTAACTTCCATTGATCACATTGGTAGTACACATAGTACGTTTATGATAAGTGAAGTGAAGCATACAACTGCAATTTCATTAGATGATGAGATCATAAAACAATAAATTAATGAACTGCTGATTTATTTTTTCCGACCCATCTCAAGCCTTCCTAAACCTAATACTCTTTGATAGCTGCTTCCGCACATCGCTCTCCGTCCATTGCAGCAGAAACGATGCCTCCAGCATAACCTCCACCTTCTCCACAAGGATATAGGCCTTCAATTTCTGTATGTTCTAAGTTTTCCTTTCTAGGGATGCTTACTGGTGAAGAAGTACGGGATTCAACACCAATAACATTAGCTTCTTCGGTATAATATCCATTCATTTTTTTTCCAAATTCTTTTAATCCAGTTCTTAATCTACCACCTATAATTTTTGGTAATAATGAATGTAGTGGAGCAGATTTCAAACCAGGTTGGTATGAAGAGTCATTTAAAGTATTAGAAAGTTTACCATCAACAAAATCAGTCAATCTTTGTGCTGGAGCAGTTTGTGTTCTTCCGCCAGCGGTATATGCTAACTTTTCTAAATTCTTTTGATATTCCAATCCTTTTAATGCTCCAAAATGATCGTATTTAGGAATGTCTTGATGCACATTAATTTCGACTACTATTCCAGAATTAGCATACAAATTGTTTCGTTTTGAAGGAGACATACCATTAACGACTAATTCTTCCTGTGCTGTTGCGGCTGGAACTATAAATCCGCCAGGACACATACAGAACGAATAAACTCCACGTTTTTTCACTTGTTGTACCAAGCTATAAGCAGCAGCAGGTAAAAGCTCATCTCTTTTGCCTTCGCAATGGTATTGAATAGAATCTATTATATGTTGTGGGTGTTCAACTCGAACTCCCATTGCAAATGACTTTGCTTCTAATGCAATTTTTTTATTAGCTAGTAAATAATAGATATCACGAGCCGAATGTCCAGTAGCTAAAATAACTTTTTTAACAGTCATTTCATTAGTGCCATTTAACTGAATGGCTTTTAGTTTATTATCTTCAATAACAAAATCAGTGACCCTAGTTTTAAAGTGAACTTCTCCACCGTATTTTAAGATGGTTTCGCGAATACTTTTAACCACTTTGGGTAATTTATTAGTTCCAATATGTGGATGTGCATCTACTAAAATTTGTTCGGTCGCTCCATGGTACACCAAGTTTTCAAATATTCTTCGAACATCACCTCTTTTTAAACTTCTAGTATATAATTTTCCATCAGAATAAGTTCCTGCGCCACCTTCACCAAAACAATAATTAGAATCTTCATTCACAATATGGTCTTGATTAATTGCTTTTAAATCACGACGCCTGTCTTGTATGTCTTTCCCACGTTCTAGAATAATAGGTTTAAATCCTAATTCAATACAACGAAGCGCTGCATACATTCCGGCAGGTCCAAAACCAACGATGTGTATTTCCTTCGCTTTAGAAACATCTTTGTATAAGAACGAATAGGTTGGGACTTCTGGCATCTTTTCTTTGAGGTATACCGAAAGCTTATAATTAAAAATAATTGGATTTTTTCTAGCGTCAATTGATTTTCGAAGTACTTTTATTCCAGTAATAGATTTCCCGTCTATTTTTAAAGATCGTGCAGCTTTTTTAAGGAGAATACCTTCTTGTTTTTCCTCACTAATAGTAACTCGAAGCTGTATTTCTTTAATCATATTGCAAAACTAATATATTTTTAATAAGTTTTTTTATTTTATTGATTGAATTAAGATGCTAAATTCTTAATTCAATAGGCATTTAATTATCTTTGCATTCGCAAAACAAAATACACATTATGAATTCATACGATGTAACCATTATCGGCTCTGGTCCTGGAGGGTATGTAGCCGCAATTCGTTGCGCACAATTAGGGATGAAAACAGCTTTAATTGAAAAATACAGTACCCTTGGAGGTACTTGCCTTAACGTTGGTTGTATACCAAGCAAAGCATTATTAGATTCTTCTCATCATTACGATGATGCCATTAGGCATTTTGAAGATCACGGGATTGAAATATCAGGTGATGTAAAAGTTAGTTTAGAGAAAATGATTTCTCGAAAAGATCAAGTTGTAGCGCAAACTACTTCAGGAATTGATTTTTTAATGAAGAAAAATAAAATTGAAGTGCTTAACGGTTTTGGTAGCTTTAAAGATGCAAATCATATTGTCATTACCAAAAAAAATGGTTCTTCTGAAGAAATTGAAACTAAAAATGTAATCATAGCCACTGGTTCAAAACCTGCTAACTTGCCATTTATTACTTTGGATAAAGAAAGGGTGATTACCTCTACTGAAGCATTAAAACTAAAAGAAATACCGAAGCATCTTCTAGTAATTGGTGGTGGAGTAATTGGTTTAGAGTTAGGGCAAGTATACCGTAGATTAGGAGCTGAGGTTTCTGTCATTGAGTATATGGATCGCATCATTCCTACGATGGATAAAGCGCAGAGTAAGGAGTTAACAAAATCATTAAAGAAACAAGGAGTTAAATTCTTACTTTCTCATAAAGTATCTGGACTTAGTAATAACGGAACTGAAGTTATTGTAACAGCTACCGATAAAAAAGATAAAGAAATAACTATTACTGGAGATTATTGTTTGGTTTCTGTTGGTCGCAGAGCTTATACGGATGGTTTAAAAGTGGAGAACGTAGGAATAAAAATAAATGAAAGAGGACAAGTAGCGGTTAATGAACACTTACAAACTAATATTCCAAACATATATGCCATTGGGGACGTAATTAAAGGACCTATGTTGGCCCATAAAGCGGAGGAAGAAGGTGTGTTCGTTGCGGAAATTTTAGCTGGGCAAAAACCTCATATCGATTATAACTTAATTCCAGGTGTCGTTTATACATGGCCTGAAGTTGCTTCAGTAGGTAAAACCGAAGAACAACTAATAGAAAATGAAGTTACTTACAAGGCAGGTCAGTTTCCAATGCGTGCATTAGGAAGGTCAAGAGCCAGTGGTGATACTGATGGGTTTGTGAAAATATTAAGTGATGCTAAAACCGATGAGGTTTTAGGTGTCCATATGGTAGGAGCTCGTGTAGCTGACCTAATTGCAGAAGCAGTAGTAGCGATGGAATTTAGAGCGAGTGCAGAGGATATTTCTCGCATGAGTCATGCGCATCCAACCTATGCGGAAGCAATAAAAGAAGCAGCCTTAGCTGCAACAGAGAATAGACCTTTACATATTTAAATTAATATTATAGTGTGGTTATTAAATAATTCTATTAATAGTAATAATAACCTAAAGTAAATTGCTTTGTATTTATTAGTAATACCTAGAGATTGTATTTGAATTAGATGTTAAAAGAAGCATCTTTTGTTGTTAAATATCTTAGGAGGGTTTTTAAGTTTGCAATATATTTACCGAATAAAAGATTCCTCTTTAATTATCAATGCGAATTACAAAAAAGTATACCGTTAAATTGACCGAAGCATTAAAGTATAAGCTACTTTGCTGGTCTCAACAATTTGAAGAGGTAGTTTGGTTAGACTCAAATGAAGAGAGTAACCTCCAAAGTAAATCAACATACAAGGCCATTTTAGCTGTAGATGCTTTTACTGCTATTAAGACTGATTATCATCAAGCTTTTGACCAATTAGAAGAATACCAATCCAAGATTAAAGATTGGTTGTTTGGTTACCTTACCTATGACTTAAAGAATGGTGTAGAGCGATTAAATTCGAATAATTTTGATGACTTGCATTTTCCAGATTTATATTTTTTCCAGCCTAAAAAAGTTTTTCTTTTTATGGAGAATGAAGTTGAAATTCAATACCTCCACTCTGTAGACGATGAGTTAGCAACTGATTGGGAAGAAATTATTAATTATAAAGAAAATTATAAAGCTTCAGAAATTACTTCCATTGTAAAAATTAAATCGAGAACCTCAAAAGATTCTTATTTTAATAAACTTCATAAAATTTTAGAGCACATTCAAAGGGGTGACATTTATGAGGTGAATTTTTGTCAAGAATTTTATTCAGAAAATACTGAGATAGATGTGGTGAAAACATTTATTCATTTAAATGATATTTCAAAACCTCCATTTGCAACTTTTTTAAAATTAGAGGGCTTATATTCTTTATCTGCGTCACCAGAACGCTATATTAGTAAGAATGCAACAACGATCGTTTCACAGCCAATTAAAGGTACCGCAAGACGACATTCCGATCATAGCGAAGATGAAAAGCTAAAAATTGAATTAACAAACGATCCAAAAGAGCGAAGTGAAAATATTATGATTACCGATTTAGTACGTAATGATTTATCTCGTTTTGCTAAAAAAGGGACAGTTAAGGTAACAGAACTTTGTAAGGTATATAGTTTTTCACAAGTACATCAAATGGTGTCTACCATTACTTGTCAGGTGGATATAAATAAGTCACCAGTTTCTATTATAAGAGAAACATTCCCAATGGGAAGTATGACTGGAGCACCAAAGATTTCAGCTATGAAAATTATTGAGAACTTTGAAGATGCTAAAAGAGGTCTTTATAGTGGAGCTATTGGGTATTTTACACCAGTGGGAGATTTTGATTTTAATGTTATTATTAGGAGCATCCTTTACAATTTAAAAAATAAATATGTTAGTTTTTCTGTAGGAGGGGCAATCACTGCTAAATCCATTCCTGAAAAAGAATATGAAGAATGCCTTATTAAGGCAAAAGCAATGAGAGAAGTTTTAGAGAATTAATAAAATTTTAACTTCGTTGTTTATAAATGGGTGGCCTCATGTTTTATATATTTGTTTTATCAGAAATTTTCACCTTTGTTAACTAACTTTAAAAATCACATTTCCAATACGTTTCCTGCTTTAAAAGGAAAAAGAATTCTAATTGCTTGTAGTGGCGGTTTGGATAGCGTTGTATTGTCAAGATTGTTTAAAGAATTGAATTATGATATTTCTCTAGCTCATTGTAACTTTTCATTAAGAGGAAAAGAAAGTGATGAAGATGAAAATTTTGTAATTTTATTGGCAGACAAGTTATCAATTCCAATTTTTAACAAAAAATTTAACACCAAAGCATATAAAATAAAACATAAGTTATCTATTCAAGTCGCTGCTCGACAACTCCGTTACCAATGGTTTGCTGAGGTTTGTGCAGAGCATTCATTTGATTATTTAGCAACAGCTCATCATTTAGACGACGATTTGGAAACTTTTTTGATAAATCTTTCTAGAGGAACGGGTTTAAAAGGATTAATAGGTATTCCTTTAATAAATGATAAGATTATTCGTCCTTTTTTAAACTTTCCAAGAGCGGATATTCTGCAGTATGCTAAAGAAAACAACTGTCCTTGGCGTGAAGATAGTAGCAATCAAACAAGCGATTATTTGCGAAATAAATTACGAATTGAAGTAATACCGAGACTAAAAGAAGTGGATCATAATTTATTAAATGGTTTTCATCAAACTCAAAAATATTTAAATGATAGCATGGCTTTAGTGAATGACTATATGACTTTAATTAAAAACTTAGTTGTAAGTGAAACCGAAGATGGTTTTGAATTTGATGTTTTGAAATTGCAAGATTTACCTAATACCAATGCTTTATTATATGAACTATTAGCTCCTTTTGGTTTTACTGCCTGGGATGATCTTTCTGATTTATTAACAGCACAAAGTGGAAAGCAAATATTTTCGGAAAGTCATCGCATTCTAAAGAACAGAAAAAGCCTTTTATTAGTTGAAAATAATTTTGTTCATAATAAAGCTACTTATACAATCAAAGAATCAGATACAGGTATTGATACCCCTATTAATTTAAAAATTGAGCGTGTAGATAAAATTCTAGGTTATACTCCTAGTATTGTATACTTAGATGTTCAAAAATTAAGTTTTCCTTTGCAATTAAGAAAATGGCAAGAAGGAGATTCTTTTTATCCTTTTGGAATGAAAGGAAAAAAGAAATTAAGCAAGTTTTTTAAAGATGAAAAGTTATCTTTGATCGCTAAGGAAAAAACTTGGGTATTAAGCTCAGGAAATCAAATAGTCTGGATAGTAGGAATGCGATCCGACCACAGATTTAAAGTTGAAAACCAGACCAAAAAAATATTAAAAATTACCGTTTTATAAAAATAATCTATGAAAAAGTTATCTCTTTTAATAAGTCTTTTGCTAGTTTTATTTTATTCGAATGCACAAAATGCTCCATTAATTAGTGGCCAAGAATTAGGTGAAATTAAAAATCCTTTAGAATGGGAAGGGGCTATTAAAAAAATAACAGATACCGATTATGAGCTCTCTTTAACAGGATACATTGATGATAATTGGCATGTGTATTCTCAGTATACTCCAGAAGATTTAGAAAATGGATTGGGTCCAATCCCATTATTTATGGATTTTAAAAAATTAGATAAAGATTATATATTAGATGGACCTTTAGAAGAAAGCGAGACACACAGAGAATACAGTGAAACTTGGGGTTTTGATGAAATTTTCTTTAAAGAAATTGCGATTTTAAAACAAAAAGTAAAACTCAGCAATCCAGCTGTAAAAGTAATTAAGGCCATACTTTATTATCAAGTGTGTATTGATGTTTGCTTAAACGAAGAGTATTATGTTGTTTTTGATTTAACAGCAAATAAAGTTGAGTTTATTGATAATTATGATAAATGGGATGCTTACACATCAAAAGAAAAAACTAAAGTAATTGAAGATAACAAAGTTGACGATTCAAGCAGTTCTGGATCAAAAGGGTTATGGACTATATTTTTCATTGCATTTTTATCTGGATTTGCAGCTTTATTAACTCCCTGTGTATTTCCAATGATACCCTTAACGGTAAGTTTTTTTACAAAACAAAGTGAAAACCGTGCTGCTGGAATTAAAAATGCGATTATTTATGGAATTTTTATTGTTGTTATATATGTTTTATTAGGTTCTGTAATTGTGGGTATATTTGGAGCAGATTCATTAAATGCGCTCTCTACTAATGTTTGGTTTAATATTATTTTTTTCTTATTATTAGTTGTTTTTGCAATTTCATTTTTAGGTGCTTTCGAAATTACATTACCCCAGTCTTGGTCTAATAAAGTTGATAGTCAAGCGGATAGAGGTGGTGTTATAGGCATATTTTTTATGGCTTTAGCATTAGCAATTGTTTCTTTCTCTTGCACGGGTCCTATTGTTGGAACCCTATTAGTGGAATCAGCTTCGAAAGGAGGAATTGCCCCGATTGTTGGAATGTTAGGCTTTTCATTAGCCATCGCATTGCCTTTTGCATTATTTGCAATGTTTCCAGGTTGGATGAATTCTTTACCTAAATCTGGAGGTTGGTTAAATACCGTTAAAGTATTTTTAGGATTTTTAGAATTAGCACTAGCATTTAAATTTCTTTCTAATGCAGATTTAGTTTTACAGCTACATTGGTTGGAAAGAGAAATGTTTTTAGCAATTTGGATTGCCATATTTGGAACACTTACTTTTTATTTATTCGGTAAAATAAAATTACCACATGATAGTAATGAAAATAATATATCAGTAGGTAGGTTATCACTAGGTTTGATTGTGTTTGCATTTACGATTTATTTAATTCCTGGAATTTGGGGAGCACCTTTAAAATTAATTAGTGGATTTCCGCCACCATTAAATTATAGTGAAGCACCTTATGGAGTTGGATACACTAAGTTAAATAATGGAGGAGGATTAAGTTCAGAAGGAAAATTGCCAAACGGGTCAGAACTCGGACCTCATGATATTATTGCTTTTAATGATTATGAAAGTGGTTTAGCATATGCAAAAAAAGTAGGTAAGCCAGTACTTATAGATTTCACAGGATATGCTTGCGTAAACTGTAGAAAAATGGAAGAAAGAGTATGGGCAAGTCCTCACATTCTAGGAATCTTAAACAAGGATATTGTATTGATCTCTTTATATGTAGATGATAAACGAATGTTGCCTGATAGTGAACAATATACTAGTGAAACTACAGGTAAACGCATCAAATCTATAGGCAACAAATGGAGTGATTTCCAAATAAAAAATTACCAAGCAAATGCACAACCTTATTATGTTCTAATGAGCCTAGAGGAAGAAAATTTAAATACTCCAATAGGATATACTCCCGTTATTGAAGAATATAAAAAATGGTTGTTGGACGGTATTGGTAATTTTAAATAATTGAAATTTTATTGAAAATGAATCATCAAATCATTTTTTAAAAATTCTAAATAAATTTATTTAACCTTTTTTTATTCCTTAAACTAAAACTTCATTAAAATAATTATTTATAAAGCAAAGAGTGTTTTTGTATTTAAAAAGTGATCCCTGCATGGGCCTAGATTTAATAAAAAAAGAATATATTTATCATTATTAAAAAAAAATTACTTGAAAAACGTATTTACATTATTGTTATTACTATTTTTTTATAGTAGCTTTTCTCAAGAATTACCACCTATTAATTTTTTTACTCCAAAAGAATATAAAGCGGAAAATCAAAATTGGTCAATTTCGCAGGGATTAGATAAAAATATTTATATAGCAAACAACATTGGCCTTTTAGAATTTAATGGGGCTAGATGGAAACTATATCCTTCACCTAATGAGACTATTTTAAGATCTGTTAAAGCAATAGGTGAAAAAATTTATTCAGGGAGTTATATGGATTTTGGTTATTGGAAAAAAAATAACTTTGGTACTTTAGCTTACACTTCACTTTCTAAAGAACTTAATATTAAGTTAATTGAGGACGAACAATTTTGGAATATAATTGAGATTGATAACTGGATATTATTTCAATCATTAAATAGAATTTACATCCTTAATAGCACAGACAATTCCCTGCAAATTGTAGCAGCTAAAACATTAATTACTAAAATGTATGCTGTAGATGGGAGTGTATATTTTCAAAACGAAAATGATGGTATTTATAAAATAGAAAATGGAAAAAGTGTTTTAGTTACCAATGACCAACTTATAAAAAACAGTGCTGTAATAAATATCTTTATTAAAGATGACTATTTATTATTAGAAACCCAGGAGAAGGGCTTTTATAAATTACATGAGGGAAAGTTAACTGCTTGGAATATATCGTCAAATAAATTACTGTCTGAAGTAATAGTGTATAATAGTATTCAATTATCAGATGGAAGTTTTCTTTTAGGAACTATTTCTGACGGAATTATTTATTTAAATTCAAATGGAGATTTAAATTATCATATAAATCAGAATAATGGTCTAGGAAACAATACCGTATTGTCACTTTTTGAGGATATTGATAAAAATATTTGGTTAGGTTTAGATAATGGAATTAATTATGTTGAAATGAATTCTCCCTTTAAAATTTACCATGATAGGAGTGGTGAGTTAGGATCAATTTATGCGATGCAGATATTTGATAACAATTTATACCTCGGTACAAATCAAGGATTGTTTTATAAAGAAATAAATTCCAAAACAGATTTTAAATTAATTGCTGGAACTGAAGGACAGGTTTGGAGTTTAGTCATATTGGATAATCAATTATTTTGCGGACATAATAATGGGACCTACTTAATTATAAATAATGAGATTCAAAAAGTTTCTAACATTCAAGGAACTTGGAATATTAAATCAATAAATGGAAGAGATGATCTATTGCTGCAAGGTAATTATAACGGATTAAATCTATTAGAGAAAGTAGATAATACTTGGAGATTTAAAAATAAAATAAAAGGATTTGACAATTCTTCAAGATATTTTGAGATTGGTGCTAGCAATGAAATATTTGTGAATCATGAATATAAAGGTGTTTTTAGAATTAAAGTAGATAGTTCTTTTAAAAATGTTGTGGAAGTCACAATCGATTCAGTTATTAAAGGGTTGAATTCTAGCCTCTTGAAATACGAAAACAAGGTGTTATATGCCTATAAGAATGGTGTTTTAAAATATGATGAATTTAATAAAAAGTTTATTAAAGATACTTTTTTAACTAAATTGTATACTAGCGATAATTATATTTCCGGAAAATTACTCTACGATCCGAATAAAAAATCGTTATGGAGTTTTTCAAAAACGGAACTAAATTATATTAAACCTGGCCAATTAAGTGATCAATCCTTAATGCAGAGTGTTCCATTAAATGCTATTATGAGAAATGGTGTTAGGGGCTATGAAAGTATTGTTTATTATAAAAATAATAGTTTTTTATTAGGGACATCCTCTGGTTATATTATTATTGATCTAAACAAATTAAATAAGACAGAAAATAAACTTGATATCAATACTATTACTATTAATGCTTTAAATAAAGATCCAATATTTATAGATAAAAATACATTTGGCGTCTTTAAAAATTCTGAAAACAATATCAATTTTTCCTTTAATATTAATAATTATGAAAAATATATAGAGACAAAATACCAATATCAACTTATTGGAATCCACGATAACTGGAGCAATTGGTCTACGGATCATGAAGCTTTATTTGAAAATTTACCTTACGGAGTATATGTTTTCAATGTTAGGGCAAAAGCCGGGAATGATGAAACGGAACAAACCGCATCCTACTCATTTGAAATTAAAAGACCCTGGTTTTTATCATATTTAGCAATAAGCTTATATGTTTTAAGTTTTATTTTTATTTTAACAATGATACATACAATTTATAGAAAGTACTATAAGAAACAAAGAGAAAAGCTTTTAGAAAAAGCTGAAAGAGAATTAGCTTTAAAAGAATATGAAATTAAAGATCAAAAACTCAATTTCTTAAATAAAAATTTGAAGCAGGATATCGAAAATAAAAATAAAGAACTTGCTTCATCAACAATGAGTTTAATTAGAAAGAATGAGTTTTTAAATCAAATTAAAAATGAGCTAAAAAATACTACTACCGACGAAAATTTAGTTTCTGTAATACAAATTATTAATAAAAACATTAACAACTCCGATGATTGGAAAATGTTTGAAGAGGCTTTTAATAATGCAGATAAAGATTTTTTTAAAAAGGTAAAAAAAATACATCCTAAACTTACATCAAATGATTTACGTTTATGTATGTATTTAAGAATGAATCTTTCTTCAAAGGAGATTGCTCCTTTACTTAATATTTCACCGCGAAGTATAGAAATTAAAAGGTATCGTTTGCGGAAAAAAATAAATTTAGAAAGAAATGTTAACTTAAATGACTACTTTATTAGCTTATAAGTACCACTTCATAAATTTAAAAAAACACAACATCACCACAACATTAATTTAATATTAATAAAATATTATGTAAAAGTTATTTTTTTTGTTTGTGTTTTTTTGTTTTGTTTAGTCTCTTAAGTATTGTTAAATATCAAGTCTAATTAATAATATAATAATAAAAGTATCTTTTTTTTACGATGTATGTTTTTTGTATACCATTATTTTGAGAAATCTATAATTAGATGGTATATATTGTAATCATTAAAAACCATACCAATGAAACAAAGTTATTTTTTAGTATTATTTTTATTGATTTCCACTTTAGCTTACAACCAAACACTAGAAGTTTCTGGTAATATTTCTGATGAAAATGGATTGCCACTTTCTGGAGTTACAGTTTACCAACCTGAAACAAATAATGGAGTTATTTCCGATTTTGATGGGAATTTTATAATAAATAATATTACAGTAGGAACTGATTTAGAGTTTTCTTTTTTAGGCTTTATTGATAAAACAGTAAAGGTTAACAATATTTTTTTGAAAGTTGTTTTATCTGAAGACCTTGAATCACTCGATGAAGTTGTAATCGTAGGATATGGAACACAAAAGAAAAAAGAATTAACAGGAGCTGTTTCTATTGTATCCAGTCAAACTATTGAAGACTTAACACCAACTCGAGTAGAACAAGCATTACAAGGTCAAGTTTCTGGTGTTAATATTACCTCTCAATCTGGATCTCCGGGAAGCGCTTTAAATATTCGAATTAGAGGTATCTCAACAAATGGAGATAACCGCCCATTAATTTTAGTTGATGGTAATGTTATTGAAGATCTTAGTGTTGTGAGTCCTTCTGATATAGAAACAATAACGGTTTTAAAAGATGCAACAGCTGGTATTTACGGTGTTAGAGCTGCAAATGGGGTAGTGTTAATTACTACTAAATCAGGAAAATTAAATTCAGAGTTAAAACTAGACGTTAATATTTATGGAGGTTTTCAAAATACAACTAGAGAATTACGCGCATTAAATGCAACCGAATACGGACTTCTTATTAATGAATCTTTTGCAGCAAATGGACAAGATTTAGTTTATACAAATGTTTCAGAATTAGGAAAAGGAACAGATTGGCAAAACGAAGTATTTCAAAATGCATTAATTTTAAATCAAGATTTTACTTTAAGGGGAGGGACTAAAAAATCTACTTATGCATTAGGTTCTTCTTTACTAACGCAAGATGGTATTATTGGTGGGGATAAATCTAATTTTACTAGATATAACACTAGATTAAGCTTTAATACTGAAATATTTAAAAATTTAAATTTTAAATCTGGATTAATATATACCGGAACTAGAAGAAAAGTTCTTCCTGAAAATTCATTGGGATCTGTATTGTTTAACGCTTTAAATAATTCACCTGTTTTAAAAGTTAAAGATGAAACGGGACAATATACAATTTCTGAAGGATTAGGAAATGAGGTAATAAACCCTATTGCACAAATTGAAAATACTTTTAATAAAACCAATGTTGAAAAATTAAGTGGAAATTTTGGTCTTAATTATAAATTTCTTAATCATTTTTCTGCAGAATCTAATATTCAATTTAATTATGCAAAAGTTGAAGGGGAATTTTTTAATCCTGTTGCATTTTATGGCTCTGGTAAAGTATTTAATAGAGATAGGAGTGAATATTCTGAAACAAAAAACACATTTAATGATTATACTTTTGATGCAGTTATAAACTATGAGAATACAATTAACGACAATCATAATTTAAAAGTGACTATAGGTACTTCTGTATTTAAAACTGAGGGAGAATTTTCTGGTTCTATTGGTTTTGATATACCGGGTAATAGTAATGAAAATGCAAGTTTAGAAAATGCTACTGATATTACTAATTTCTATCCATTAGGAAATCCAACATTTGATTCCAGATTATTATCATACTTCGGTAGACTTTTTTACAACTATAAAGAAAAATATCTTTTTTCTGCAATAATTCGTAGAGACGGTTCTACTAAATTTGGGCCTGAGAACAGATTTGGTTATTTTCCAACAGCATCAGCAGGTTGGGTATTATCAGATGAAAGCTTTCTAGAAAATGCTGAAGCTATTTCTTTTTTAAAGATCAGATCTTCATACGGAATCTTAGGTAATGATAGAATTCCAGATTATAGATACGTTTCTCTTTTAAATGGACAAGGTGAATATGTTATAAATGGAGAATTAGTGGTGGGAATAGCAATTGGAGCTTTATCTAATCCACAAATAAAATGGGAACAACAACAATCATTTGATATAGGTTTTGATGCTAGACTTTTTAATAATCAAGTTACTATAGCTGCAGATTATTTTGATCGTAAAACAAAAGACTTATTATTAATTCCAGAAATTTCAGGAACTCTAGGCGGATCTGCTCCTGGTTCCGGTGCTCCAATTATTAATGGAGGAGATGTTAGAAATAGTGGTTTTGAATTTCAAATAGGGTATAACCATCAAGTTACAGATGATTTGTCTTTTAGTCTAAATTATAATTTTACGACCCTAGAAAATGAAGTTCTGAGTGTAGATAATAGTCTTGGTTATATTTCAGGAGGATCATTTGGTATTGGACAAACCGATGTTGCTAGAATGGAAGTTGGACTCCCAATAGGTTATTTTAATGGGTTAAAAACAAATGGAATTTTTCAGAATCAAGCAGAAGTAGATGCTCATCCGTCACAGGTTGCTTTGGGAGCAATTGCTCAACCTGGAGATTTAAGATTTGTAGATGTTAATAACGATGGGCTAATTGATGAAAATGATAAAACCAATATAGGTAACCCAATACCTGATATTACAATGGGTTTTAACGTAACTCTTGACTACAAGAATTTTGATTTTCAGATGTATTTATTTGCATCTATAGGTAATGAATTGGTTAGAAATTACGAAAGAAATTTATCCTTAACTAACAGGACAATATACGATCTTGGTAGATGGACTGGTGAAGGAACTTCAAATGAAGTACCTAGAGTAACTACAGGAGCTACATCGAATGCAGTTTTTTCAGATTATTTTGTAGAAGATGGTTCGTACCTAAGAGCACAGAATATGCAAATTGGATATTCTTTCCCAAAAAGTAAATTAGATAAAATAGGAGTAGATAAATTAAGAATTTATACTTCTGTTAGTAATGCTTTTACACTAACTAAATATCGTGGTTATGATCCAACAGCTTCATCAGGTAATCCCATCGGAGGAGGTTTTGATAACGGATTTTATCCAACACCGCGAACTTTTTTATTAGGCGTTAATTTTAAATTATAATTGAATTATGAAGAATTTAAGTAAAATAGTTGAAAAATGTTTTTTAGGAATTTTATTGATAACTACTATTTCTTGTAGTGACGATTTTATTGACGTTCCACCAACTCAGGAAAACTCTGAAGATTACTTTAATTCGGAAGAGGATTATCAAAATGCCTTAATCGGAGCATATGATTTGTTGCAATCTACTTATTTAAATGTAATGTTAGGGGAAATTGCTTCTGATAATACATTGGCAGGAGGCGAAAGTGCTACTGATGTCTCAGGAATACAACAGGTAGACGATATGATTCAAACACCTGTAAATGCACAACTTAGGGATATTTGGAGTTGGATGTTTGCCGGTGTAAATAGAGCAAATTATATCATGGAATTCCAAGATAAAACTGATTTTGAAGGAAAAGATCTAGTATTGGCGCAAGCAAGATTTTTAAGAGCTTATTATTATTTTGAATTGGTAAAATGGTTTGGAGATGTTCCATTGGTAGTTGATCAAAGAATACTTTTTGGACAACAGTTTGAAATTGACAGGACTCCGAAAGCAGAAGTTTATGCTCAAATTGAACAAGATTTAATTTATGCAGCCGACATATTACCTTACTTTCAACCTGAAACAGGAAGAGTAACAAAAGGAGCTGCTCAAGCATTGTTGGGTAAGGTTTATCTGTTTCAGGATAAATTTTCAGAATCTGCTAATATACTTGAAAGTGTAATTAATAACGGTCCTTACGATTTACTTACAGATTACAATACCATGTTTGAAAATGATAATGAAAATAACATTGAATCTGTTTTTGAAGTGCAATATACAGATGTGCAAGGAGCTGGATTTGGATGTTTACAGTGTAGTGAAGGGAATGTTGCGGTTGGCTTTAGTGGAATTCGTAATTATTCTGTAGAACCCGGTTCAGTAGGTGACATTTTTAAGTCAGGATTTAGTTTTAATGTACCAGTACAAGAAGTGTATGATGCATTTGAAGAAAATGACATTCGAAGAGATGTAGCTATCCTAGATATTGTTACTTGGGCAGCTGAAGTGAATGCTACTTACGTCGAAGGATACGAACATACGGGATTTTATAATAGAAAATATTTACCTCGAACAGGAGGATTGAATACGGGTGATTCTAATCTTACCAACCCTAATAATTATAGATCAATACGGTTTGCAGACGTTCTTTTAATGGCTGCTGAAGCATTAAATAGAGGAGGAATAGATGAAAGTAGAGCAAGATTATATTTAAACAGAGTGAGAGTAAGAGCTAATCTTTCTGAAGTTTCAAGCTCTGGAACCGCTCTTACATCCGATATTTATCAGGATAGAAGATTAGAACTTGTTGGTGAAGGACACCGCTTTTTTGATTTAGTAAGGACCAATAGAGCTGCTCAAGAAATTGAAGGTTTTATGACCGGTAAAAATGAGGTATTTCCGATACCTTCTATAGAAATTAATTTAACAGGTAATAGATGGGAACAAAACCCCGGATACTAAAAATTTAAATAAAAATGAAAATTATAAAATCTATTAATGTTTTACTTTTAACAATTCTACTATTGGGTTGTGCAAGTGATAATGATGTTTTTGAAACAGTAGATTCGATAGCAGCGCCTTCAAATATATCTGCCGATATCATCATTTCACAGGATAATACAGGATCAGTTACGATAACACCCAACGGACAAGGAGTTTCTCAATTTGAAGTTCAGTTCAATGATGGTACCGATGAAAATGCGATTCTTTCTATTGGAGAAAGTGTTGAAAGAATGTATCCAGAAGGAAATTATCAAGTAAAAATCATTGGAATTGGTTTAAATGATCAATCGACCGAAGTACTTGTACCTTTAATTGTATCTTTTTTACCTCCAGAAAATTTAATTATTACGCTTGAAAATGACCTTGCTAATAATTTTCAAATAAATATTTCAGCAACCGCAGATTATGCAACTATGTTTGAAGTTTATTTTGGAGATGTCATAGATGAAGTACCAACTCCTTTAATGTTAGATGAAACTATATCTCATATCTATAATGAAGTTGGTGAATATGAAGTTAGAGTGATAGCATTAAGTGGAATAGACGGCGCTATAGAAGCAACTCAAATAGTTACGATATCAGATGTAATTATACCGTTTGAATTATTTCAAAATTTTGAAGGTACCCCACCAGTATTTACAGAATTCGGAGATATTGGCTTAACTCAAGTTGTAAATAATCCTGATCTAGGAGGAATTAACTCTACTGAATATACTGCTCAACTCGATAAAGCTGTTGGATCTGAAGTTTGGGGGGGAACCTTTTTTGAATTAAATAACCAAGTTATAAACTTCGCAGGTTTTAAAAAGATGCGATTAAAAACATATTCTCCTTTTGTTGATAAAGTTGTAAAATTAAAATTAGAGAATGCAGATGCTTCAATTACCCATGAAGTTGATATGTTAACTACTGTTGCTAACTCTTGGGAATTATTAACTTTTGATTTTGCAGATGCACCAGAAGCTGATTATATTAGGGTAGTTATCTTTTTTGATTTTGGAACTGTTGGTGATGGTTCTTTATATTATTTTGATGAAATGGAAGTAGGAGAAGGTTCAATAGTTTCGACTTTACCTTCTTTAATGATTGAAGATTTTGAAGGTACGCCACCAGTTTTTACAGAATTTGGTAATATTGAAGCTCCAATAATAATTCCAAATATCGATACTTCAGGAATAAATACCACCTCAACGATTGCTAGTCAATTAAAAACCGCTGGATCAGAAGTTTGGGCTGGTTCATTTTTTGAAGTCTCTCCTTCATTAGATTTAAGTTCTTATAATAATTTAAGTGTCATGACCTATGCTCCAGTAGTTGGGGCTGTTATCAAATTAAAATTAGAGAATGCAGATGCTTCTACAACTTATGAAGTAGATTTAGAAAGTACAGTATTAAATGAATGGGAAGAATTAGTCTATGACTTTTCGGATGCCCCAGAAGCCGACTATACTAGAGTTGTAATCTTCTTTGATTTTGGTAATCCAGGTGATGATTCTGTATATTATTATGATCAATTTCAATTGACAAATTAAAAAGCTATGAAAAATATAAAACATCAATTAAAATATTGCATTTCTATCCTTATAATTATAGGCTTTATTTCTTGCCAAGAAGAGGATCAAGAATTTGGTGATATTGTTGCACCATCAAATATAGTATTAGACTATGAGATTGTAGGACAAGACTCAAGCAATCTCAATGGCGATGGATCTGGTTTGGTTAATTTTATTGCATCTGCAGAAAATGCAATCACTTTTCAGTACAACTTTGGTGATGGTACCGAAAATGTTGTTTCTCCATCAGGTCTAAATGAACATAGGTTTACTCAAAATGGCTTAAACAACTATATTGTTACTGTAATAGCATCTGGAAGGGGAGGAATAAGTTCTTCTAAAACTATAAATGTTGAAGTTAAAAGTGATTTTAATCCTATCGAGATTAAAAATTTATTATCTGGAGGTGCATCTAATTCTAAAACTTGGTATTGGCACGCTGCTGTAAGTGGGCACTTAGGAGTTGGACCTCCTGATTCATTCGATCCAAGTTATTATTCAGCTGGGCCTTATGAAAAGGAAGCTGTAGGTTGTGTTTATGAAGATGAACTCGTATTTACCCAAGATGAAAATGAAAATATAACCTTTGAATTATTTAATCAAGGAAATACTTATTTTAATAGGTTTGAAGTTGAAGATGGTTTGGGTTTACCAAATCCAGGAGAAGATACCTGTTATGAATTTAATACTTCTGGTGTTAGTAATGTAAGCTTTACTCCATCCTCATCTGGTGTTCCTGATGATATTTCAACACAAACGTCTTTTGTGCTGCAAGATAATTTTATGAGTTATTACCTAGGTAATAATGAATATGAATTATTATCAATATCTGAAAACGAAATGCATGTCCGTATTATTCAGACGGAACCTTCAGGCGCAACATTGGCTTGGTATGAAAAATTTTCTACCATCGATCCAAATGATGATGCTGGTGGAGATTGTAATGGTGATACTGGTGAAGTTGGTTCAGGTAATAATGATGTACTAATTTGGGCAGAAGAGTTTGAAACAGATGGCGCTCCTTGTTCTGGTATTTGGAATTATGATCTTGGAGCTAATGGTTGGGGAAATAATGAATCTCAATTTTACACCAATCGACCTGAAAATATAATAATAGAAGATGGTTTATTAAAAATCACTGCAATTGCAGAATCTTATGAAGGAAGCGACTATACATCCTCTAGAATTCAAAGTAAAGATAAATTTGCATTTAAGTATGGTAGAATTGAAGCTAGAGCAAAACTTCCTCAAGGAGGTGGAACTTGGCCAGCTATTTGGATGTTAGGATCTAACCTCGGAGAAGTAACTTGGCCTAATTGTGGAGAAATTGATATTCTTGAACATAAAGGAAATAACCAAGATAGAATTTATGGATCGTTGCACTACCCTGGTAACTCTGGAGGTAATTCTAATACAGATTCAATTTCTGTTCCAAATGTATCTTCAGAATTTCATTTATATGAGGTTCAGTGGACTGCTTCTAGCATTAACTTCTTAGTTGATGGTGAAGTGTATCATACCTTTTCGAATAATACTAATGTACCATTTAATCAAAACTTTTTTATAATATTAAATGTGGCAATGGGGGGAGATTTTGGAGGAGCTATCGATCCATCATTTGAACAATCAACTATGGAAATTGATTACATAAGAGTTTATCAATAGTGAGCATATTAAAAAAATATAAAGCCACACTTTTTTTTATAGTAATCTTTTCGATTTTATGGATTTTTGAAAGTTCATTTTCATATTTAAACGAAACAGATTTAACTGATTCTTTTGATGAAAAAGCGGAGGTCCTTCTTTCTAAAATGACTTTAGAAGAGAAAATTGGTCAGATGAATCAATATAGTGGTTTTTGGGATTTTACAGGACCTTCACCTAGAGGTGGAGATGCTGAAAAAAAATACCAAGATTTAAAAAACGGTTTTGTAGGGTCAATGTTAAATGTTCGCGGCGTAAAAGACGTGATGGCTGTCCAAAAAATAGCTGTAGAAGAAACACGTTTAGGCATACCACTAATTATCGGTTTCGATGTTATTCATGGTTATAAAACAATAAGTCCCATTCCTATTGCTGAAGCAGCTAGCTGGGATTTAGAGGCCATACAAAAATCTGCTGAAATGGCGGCACTTGAGTCCTCTGCTGCAGGAATTAACTGGACATTTGCTCCTATGGTTGATATTTCGAGAGACGCTCGTTGGGGAAGAGTAATGGAAGGTGCAGGCGAAGATCCTTTTCTAGGAAGTAAAATAGCCACAGCTAAAGTAAAAGGGTTTCAAGGTGAAAACCTTTCTTTAAACTTCACTATTGCAGCATGCGCAAAACATTTTGCGGCTTATGGTTTTTCTGAGGGAGGTCGAGATTATAATACGGTTGATGTAGGAACATCAACACTACATAATATGGTTTTCCCACCTTTTATAGCTGCTAAGGATGCAGGAGTTAAAACATTTATGAATTCATTTAATGAATTAAATGGAATTCCAGCTACTGGTAATGAATATTTACAAAGAGAGGTATTAAAAGAAGAATGGAATTTCGACGGTTTTGTAGTTTCAGATTGGGATTCAATAAGTGAAATGATTGCCCATGGATATACAAAAAATGAATCTGATGCTGCAGAAATAGCATTGAATGCAGGCTCAGATATGGATATGGAATCTTACTTATACCTGTATCATCTAAAGAATCTTGTAGATGAAGGTAAAGTTGATTTAGCGCTTATCGATGATGCCGTAAAAAGAATTTTAAAAGTAAAGTTTGAATTGGGACTATTTGATGACCCATATAAATATTGTGATCTTAAAAGAGAGAAAGAAATTACTGGAAGTAAAGAAATAAATGCTGCTGCTTTAGATATCGCAAAAAAATCGATAGTGCTTCTTAAAAATGAAGGAAACCTTCTTCCCTTAAAAAAAGAAGGACAACACATAGCCATTATTGGAGCATTAGCTTCAGATAAAACAAGTCCACTTGGAAATTGGAGACTAGCTGCTGATAATGATTCAGCAATTTCTGTTTTAGAAGGGATGAGTAAATACAAAGGGAATTCAATTTCATATTCAAAAGGTGCTAATTTAACTATCGGAAAGACCGAGTTTGTAACACCATTAAAAATTAATACAATTGATAAAAGTGGTTTTAAAGAAGCTATAACTATTGCAAAGAAAGCTGATATCGTTCTCATGATTTTAGGAGAACACGGTTTTCAAAGTGGTGAAGGTAGAAGTAGAACTGACTTAGGCCTACCAGGAGTCCAACAAGAATTACTTGAAGAAATATTTAAGGTAAATAAGAATATTGTTTTAGTACTTAACAATGGTAGGCCTTTAACTATTAACTGGGCAGATGAAAACATACCTTCAATAGTAGAAGCTTGGCAATTAGGTACTCAAAGTGGAAACGCAATTGCAGAAGTACTTTATGGAGATTACAATCCCAGTGGTAAATTACCTATGACTTTTCCAAGAAACGTTGGCCAAGTTCCCCTTTATTATAATCATAAAAATACAGGAAGACCAAATTTACCTGAATCAAAAAATGTCTTTTGGTCTCATTATAACGATGTAGAGAACACTCCATTATATCCTTTTGGTTATGGTTTAAGTTACACGACTTTTGATTATGGTGCTTTAACAACATCAAACTCTTTTGATCTAGACCAAAAAATAACTGTTAGTGTAACTGTTACAAATACAGGAAAACGAAAAGGAAAAGAAGTTGTTCAACTTTATATTAGAGATAAATATGCAAGTATTACGAGACCTGTTAAAGAATTAAAAGGTTTTGAATTATTGGAATTATTACCTGGAGAAAAAAAAATAGTTGATTTTGAGCTTACCGAAAAAGAATTGGGATTTTATGACAATAAAGGTAATTGGATTTTAGAAAAAGGAGATTTCGAGATATTTATAGGTGGAAACTCTCAAACAAATAATAAAATAACTGTAGAAGTTAAATAAAAAACATGAAATTATTATTACAAGTATTCGTCGCATTAATTTTTACAAATGGTATCAGTCAAAACGCTCCTATAGATTTTGAACCAGGTGGTTTTGGAGATACTTGGACTTGGACTGTTTTTGAAAATGACACAAATCCACCATTAGAAATTGTTGCCAATCCAGATCCCTCTGGAATTAATACTTCTGAGACGGTTGCAAAGTTCACAGCTTTACAAGCTGGTCAACCCTTTGCTGGAGTTGAATCTATGCACGGTGCTGATATAGGTGTTTTTGATTTAAATCCAACTAATGCCATAGTAAATATGATGGTTTGGAAAACTAAAATTAGTGATATAGGTATTAAATATGCTACCCCATCTGGTGGTGCACAAATGGAATTAAAAGTTGCTAACACACTCGTTAATCAATGGGAACTTATTTCTATAGATTTTACAAGTTATATAGGACTTGGGGAAACTACAGGCTTGGATCAAATTATAATATTTCCAGATTTTATATCTCGAGAAGCTGATGATATCATATACTTTGATAATATTACATTTGGTCCAGCGGTACCGGGAGATGTTATTGAATTACCTGTAGATTTTGAATTAGCAATTGATTATGGCGTTATAGGTTTTGAAGGTGCAGAAGTCACTGTAGAAGCTAATCCAGATATATCAGGAATTAATGTTAGTAACACAGTAGTAAAAAGTACTAAAACTAATGGAGCTGCTTTCTTTGCAGGTTCAGCAATGGGATTAACGGTACCAATTGATTTTTCAGTATCGGAGTCAGTTTCTATTAAAACTTGGTCACCAAAGGCAGATATACCAGTTCGTTTAAAATTAGAAGGTCCAGGAGGTGAATTTATAGAGTTAGATGTAAATACAACTTTAGAAAATGAGTGGGAGACACTTACTTGGGACTTTACTGGACAAACAGCAGGAGTTGATTGGTTAACTGTAGTGCTATTCTTCGAGTTTGTTGAAGGCTTACCTGGTGATGGAACTACTTATTATTACGATGATATTAGGGTAGCAGAACCATTAGATTTAAACGATAATCAAATTTCCCTAATAAAAGCATATCCTAATCCAGTATCAAACTATTTGAATTTGGAATCATTAGAGGAAATTTTAGAAATTAATTTGTACAATATTTTAGGACAAAATATTTTTAAAACAATACCTAATAATAACAAGTTTTTATTAGATATGACAGAGTTTAATGCTGGAATTTATCTTGTTAAGGTAAAATCGATAGCTGGAAAAGTAAGCACTTTAAAAGTGTTAAAAAACTAATTTACTAATTTACTAATTTAATAATAATATCATGAAACAATTTTATTTTTCAATTTTGCTAATTTTTGGTTTTACTTCTTTAAGTATTGCTCAAAATACAGTAACTGTAGACGCAAGTGCTGCACAAAATGGTTATGCAAATGTTTTTGAAACACCAGCAAATGGTGGAGGCTTTGTTTTTGGTCAAGCATGGGGCGTTCCAGATTTAAAGACCGTAGTTGATGCTAGTGCTAATACTCTAACACTCCAACCTAATTATAATAATTGGGGTGATGGAACAGATGGATTTTGGGTTGATCAAGGTACTGGTCTTGGAAATAAAAATTTTGAAGCTAACACTTATGTTGAAGATAATTTATTGGTAGGCAGTGAACTGACCTTCGAAGGATCCGTATCTTCCTATAATATTAGTTCTGATTATCAAGTATTGGCTTTTATTAAGGTTTTTAATGCTGATTTTTCTTTTCTAAAGCAGGAAAATTTTGAAATAGTAGCAACAGGAGACTTTTCAGTTTCTTACACCAATGTGGAAGCTTCAGATGCTGTTGTTCAATACGGCTTTCAAGTTTTAGGTTTAAATGCTAATCCTACTGAGGAAGCTTCTTTGGGTAGTGTAATTGTTGAATCAACACAACAAGAATTAGGTTTACCTTTAACTTTTGAAGGAGGACAACTTCCTGCATTTGGTGATTTTAATGGATCATCAACTCAAGTAATTACAAATCCAGATGCTAGTGGAATCAATACAACGGCAAATGTTGCTGAGAATACGGTACCAGGTGGAGCATCTTTTGCTGGAGTAGGCATTGGAGTTCCAATCAACCTTACCAACGATAAGTATTTTAAAATGCAAGTTTGGTCACCGGTAGCTAACACACCTGTATTGTTAAAATTAGAAGGAGGACCACCACCGGTTGAGCGTCAAGTTACAACAACAACAACTGGTGCTTGGGAAGAAATTATATTTGATTTTAGTGCTGAGGGAGCTGTAGAGTACACAACAGCTGTAATTTTCATGAATTTCAATGTGGTAGATGGTGCTACCCAGACTTATTATTGGGATAATTTAGAATTATTTACACCACCACCACCGCCATTGGCTCTACCTTTAACTTTTGAAGGAGGACAACTTCCTGCATTTGGTGATTTTAATGGATCATCAACTCAAGTAATTACAAATCCAGATGCTAGTGGAATCAATACAACGGCAAATGTTGCTGAGAATACGGT
>Ga0206130_10000700_pt1 | contig 53616 bp, 49 predicted proteins | sample Helgoland_Spring_9_FD_148637 | JGI IMG/M metagenome (GOLD analysis project Ga0206130, IMG submission 148637) | Pelagic subsurface seawater microbial communities from Kabeltonne, Helgoland, North Sea - Helgoland_Spring_Bloom_20160512_1 | ecosystem: Environmental > Aquatic > Marine > Epipelagic ...
CTTTTCTTCTTAAAGTACCTTTACCTCCGATCTGATTTGAAATTGTAAATTTTTTTTTTTGATTAAAATCTTCTTTAGATATATTATTCATTATCTATTATTTATCTGATTTTTTTTTTTAATTTTATACTTAATTTGATATATTTATTATATTATCTATAAATTATTTTACTTCACCACAATCTATTATTTTTATATTACTATATGGTTTATCATTATCATCAGTTTTTAAATTTTCTATCTTTCGTATTACATCTATTCCTTCTATTACTTTACCAAATACAACATGTTTATTATCTAAATGACTTGCTTTATTAGTTGTTATGAAAAATTGACTTCCATTCGTATTAGGTCCAGAATTTGCCATAGATAATAATCCTTCCTCATTATGTGGTATTTTAAAATTTTCATCATTAAACTTATTTCCATATATTGACATTGTACCCGTTCCATTTCCATTTATTATATCACCTCCCTGTATCATAAAATTTTTTATAACTCTATGAAATCTACTATTTTTATAACTTTTTTGTTTAATACCCTTTGTTGATAATATTCTAAAATTTTTACAGGTTATAGGAACAATATCATCAAATAGTTTAAATACTAATTTATAAATATTATTATCATCATCAATTTTTATTAAAAAATAAATATTTGATTTTTTTATTTTTGGATTTTTATCTATGTTACTATAAAATTCTAATTTTGTATTATCATTATCATTGAATATACTTTTTTTTAAATTTAATGATAATTCTTTACTAAATATTAAAAATTTAATTAAAAGAAATATAACTAAAATAATAATAATAAATAATATTATATTAATTATTACCATAATAATATTAATAGAGATTATATATCATTTTCTTTTACTTATAAAAAGTAACATTTATTTATCCCAACAATAAATTAATTTTGGAGTTAATAAAGGTATATTATTATCATAACATGATGTTTCAAGTATCAAATATTCACTTTTGTTGATTTCTAATTCTTTATAAATTTCAAAAAATTTTTTATTTTTATTAACAGATTTATTAAAAGTATCATATAATATATTATTTTCACATACTAACATACTAATATTTATTTTATAAAAATTGTGTAAATAATTTAATAGATTATTAATATCATCTATATTATGTTTTTTTCTAAAAACTTTTATAAAATCCCAATTAGAAAATGCTTCTGGTACTGTTTTTATTTTACAACCATATAAATTATGATAAGTACCTGAAATTATTTTACTATTTTTCTGTGATTGAGATTGTAAATATAGATTTAATCCAATATTTACAAAATTATCTTTATAAACCAATTTTTTATTATTTTCTGAAAGAGTATTATAAAAATATTTAATAATTTCCATCATTGATAATCCTGTAACTAATGTAGTTGTAGTAGATAATGCCGGTATAATTCTTCCTGCTATCAATTTACATTCTAAATTATCTATTTCTTTAATATTATAAATATTTGCTCTTATATTACTCAATAAACATATCATTTCAATATGATTATTCATATCATCATCTTTATCGAAAATTTCTGTATTATATTTAATATCTTTATGTATATTGAATTTTAGTATACTATCTAATAAAGTTTTATTAGTATTTTTAAAATCTAAATTATAATCTCCTTCTTTCATAGAATCTTTAGAATCTATTTTATAATGATAATTATTACTAACTATAAAATTAGAATTTGTAAGAGTTACATCATGTAAATTATTTATTTTATCAATATTAAATTCAATATTCAAACATCTACATATAATTTTTGAAAAAATTGATATAAAAGGTACTGAATTTGTATTATCACTAAATTCTAATATATTTGGCATTAATTTATTTCCACTCCAAAATTGACTTCCATCCTCGTTAATCTTATTTGCTGGTATTGTATGTAATAATTGTTTAATAGGATCTACAAATATCTTATTATATGTTTTTATACAAAATTTTACGACATCATTTAAATTTTTATTATGTAATATCATGTTCATATCTATTATATTTTGTAATTTATTATTAAGAATAGTATCATTATCTATTATACCTATATATTCTCTAAATTTTACATCTCCTTTTGATAATTCAAAAATATCTAATATAGTTTCATTAAAATATATATTAAAAATTTCTAATGCCCATTCAATACAATGTTCTATTTTAAAGGGGAAATGTTTAACTGTACATACTGGTATAGACTTATCTACTGGATCTTGTGTTTCAGAATAACTGTTTGTTATATTAGGAATTATACATTGGGTATTACATTTTATACCTAATGTACCTGCTTCAAATAAAGGTTTATTATAAACTAAGCATTTACTATCAACATATTGTCTTGCTTCTACATTATCTAATGCATTTACAATTATATCTTGTTTTTCCCAAAATTCTCTATTAAAATAATGTTCATTTTTTCTTTCTACAGCAAAAGTCAAATCATTAATATTTAAATTAGGATTAAATTCTAAAATTTTATTTTTTGCTGTAGTTGATTTATAGTTTCCAATATCTTCCATCCTAAATAGGAATTGTCTATTTAAATTAGATAATTCAATCTTATCCATATCCGTCACAGTTATTTTTCCTTTTTTATTAGTTGAAATATTTAACATATTAAATAATTTTAGATATTCACAACCAAGCGCACCACAGCCTACTAAAAATATATTTAAATTTTCTAATTTTTTCAATAAATCTTTTGATAAGAAATTATATATATCTTGTTTCTTTTTATTTTTACATGATTTATATAAAGTTTTCTTGTTATATATCTCAGAATAATCTATTAAAAATTCCTGATTTAAAGGTATGTATTTTCCGGTTATTTTTATTACCTCTTGTCCTACTATACCACCAATAATACTTCCTATTATAGGAAATTCATATTTACCTTTTATAATATTTTGTGTATAATGATTATCATCTATTAATTTTTTTGAATCTACTATAATATGATATATATCTTTTTGAATAATTGAAACATCTTTATCTTCCATATTAATTACAATATCAGGAAAGTTATTTTTTTTTATATGTGTTCGTAAATCACTATGACTAATATTTAAAATTTCTTTTTCTTCTTGAATTAATACATTATTGTGTAATTTCAAATTTTCAATATCTATTGTATCATCATTTTTTATCCAAAATAAATTATTATTAATATTACTTATTTCAAATATTTTATCTTTTTCTGTATTAAAAAGAATTCTAAATAAATCTCCTGATGAAAAATTGTTATCATCATCTGCTAATTTTATCCAAATTTTATTATCTTCCTTGTATATATTTGTAATATATGCTGATTTACATTTCTCACCATCTTTATCTATAATTTTATGTTTATTTCCAAAATCACTAAAAATATATCCGGTTAATCCTATAACAATTGCTAATATATATTTTGTATTATGCTTTCTACATCTATCATTTAGATCTAATGAATCTAATTTAGTACGTATTTTACTTTGAATTACAATATCAACTTCGTTTAATACTTCATCTGTTAAATTTGAATTTATAATCTCTACATACATATTAAGATTTTTTAAATATTCTAAGGTTTTGTCTGCTATTATATTACCTTTTTCAGTAGATTCTATAGCATAATTTCTTCCTTTATTTATATCTGTAATTTTTCGACTATCATTGATATATAGTTTTTTTATTCCTAATAAACATAAGCATTTCGCTATTTCTATTCCAACCGTATCTAAATCAAATACAAATACTTTTAAATTTGATAATTTCAACATAGTATCTCTACCTATCACTCCTATCTGTCTTGAATATAGACTATTTTTATTATTCATTTATATTGAGTAATGTAAATTTATTTTTAAATCAAATTTATTATAATGTTTATATAAAATTTTAATTTTAGATGGATTAAAAAATAAAATGGAACAAATATAGATGTATTTTATCTATAAAATGGATAAATATGTACAAAGAAAAGCAGAAAAAAATAAGCTGCCTACTAGAAATCAACTTATTAGAAAACTTGATAAATTAAGAGAAAAAATTAGTAATTTAGATAATTCAATACCTAATTATAAAGATATATGGGAAAATTTTAAATAAATTTAATAAAATATATGAAAACCTGCTACTCTATGAAAATCAATAATTTACCAGTATTATATAATATATTATGTGTAAGATCAACAGAATGATAGTAAATATTATGATTATATAATAAATTTATAACGACTCTATCAGTTTTCTTGCATTATACAGCTCTCTATTTGATTTTTCAATATCCATTCTTTGTGTATGAATATCATCATATTCTAATAATACTTTATCAACACTTTCATTTTTAATTTTTTCATACAAATTAGTAGAAAGACAATCTTCGGTCTTTTTAACAAGAAAGAACATAATACATTTTGGAATACTATCTTGTAAACATTGTACAACATGACTGTAATAAAATTTTAATAATTTTCTCATTAAAGTAACTTGTAAATTATTATCTGAATTGTTAGATAACAGTTCTATGAAATTTATATTATCAGTCCATAAATAATTTTGTTGCATATCTATTAATTCTAAAATTTTTTTTAGAGTATTATTTAGATTATCTATTAAAAGATTATTTAATAATTCTGTTTTTATAATTTTGGTAAATAAAGGAAATCGTATTATCCCTATGTCATCCAATAAAATATTAGTCAAAACAACGAGTTCATTCATTACATTATCAGCACATATTTTAGAAGGTTCATATAATTTACTAATCGGTTTTTTGTATTCGTCTTTCATTATTTGTTCTAAAACTTCAATTGGTGGAGAAGGAAATGACATATGATTTCCTTCACAATTTCTAATAGATTCTTCTATATATTGGTTACTACAATTTTCTTCACTAAATGGATCAATATTTACTAAATTACTTCTATAATCAATAAATAAATCTTTTATATTTCTACCACTATTTATATTTTTGCCTCTATCCTCTAATGTTGAAATAAATTTTCTACAAAATTTAGATAGTAAATGATGTATATAGGCTGATTTAGCTTGATCATTTTCTGGAAGTGTCGTCCCTAATTTTTCTAATTTAATACCATTTTCTGTTATATTTTGATTAATTTCAGATAATATTTTAGGTAAACATGATTTAATTGAATTCACTAAGATAGTACTAAGATTTCTACATAAACTAGGTATTCCTAAATTTTCCTTATATTTTTGATTACAATATATTCGATGATTATTAAAATATTTTTGCTCTATTTCTAATCCGTCTATTACATTACATTCATTTGTTTCTTTTTTAGTTCTATTTCTTATTCCATAATAACCATATTTAAGTTGGAGATCAATTGAAACTTTATTTTCTAAAAGATTTGTTATATCAGTTCCTTCATTCATTAAATCTAATTTTGTTAGTATTCCAACTGTTCTATTCCCTTTTGGATCATATTCTTTTATTAAATCTAATGCTATATCTGCTTCTATATCAGTTCGTGCAGGCATAACAGCTAAAATTATTGTTTTACTAGGTTTTATGTATTCTCCTATCATTTTTTTAATTTGATCTTTAATATCTTTTGGTTGACCTTTATCTGTACAAGCTACCATGGTTAACCCAGGTAAATCTACTAAACTTAAATTAGGAACATTGGGACTATAAATTCTTAAATAAATAGGTGTAAATGATATATTCATATTATTTCCAGCATTTTCTTTTGTAATAGCTTCTATCTTATCACAAATAGAATTTTTTTGTTCATCTGTTGTTTCAGGATAATCTAGATCTAATTCATATAAATTTTGCCATTTCCCCTCTATATAATTTCCAAATATTCCTTTAGTTACATTTCCACTGGATTGTATTAGTTCTATTTGTAATGGAGATCTTGTAACCATATTGTTACCTGTAGGTAATATATCCATTCCTAAAATAGAATTTAATAAAGAACTTTTACCGGAAGATTGACTACCAACTACAACTAATCTAGGTATTTCAATTGTTTGTCTATCTATAAATAAACTGTTTAATATATTTCCTATTTCTAGTATTTCTTTGTTTTGTGCTAATATAGAACTATCTTTTTCGGTGTACCAATAATTTGATATTGTACTTACAGCTGTTTTTAATACTTCGGACATTATTTGTTATATATATTCAATATAATTTTAAATATCTATAAATTTAAATTTATATTATGATGAATTATATCCTGTTAACCACCATTCAATTTCTTTCCATTTTCGTGGTAAAACAATTATATATCTTGGAAAAAAACGAATATTAGCAGGAAATATTTCTCTTAAAAACAAATATTTGGCTAAATTAATTTTTTTTAACATAATAAATAATATGTTTTTTTTTTTATATCTTTTTATATTCATATATTAATGAAAAAAATAGTGAAAGAATATTCGAAAAATAATAAATCCTCAAAAAATGTAATACGAAAATATTTATTACATGGTGGTAGATTTGAAGAAAAAAAAAATAATTTTTTAAATTTAGAGGAAGATTATAATTTAGAAACTATACCTAAATATAAAGATAATGAATATATATCAAAATTGATGTGTTCTTCTACAAACTTTTCTATAAATTCATATATATCTGATACTATTAAAAATCAAAAAGAAATATACAACAAAATATATAAAACTTATATATTTAATATTATAGATAATGATCAAGATATTATAGATAAAATAGTAGAAATATATAATGAAAAATTTACAATATATAATATTGATCTTTTTTACACAGCTCTTACAGAAAAATCAATATATATATATTATCAATACTTATTTATTATTTTACTTATAGAAACAACTACAGGAACATCAAAATCTAATATTATTAAAATGCATGATAATCTTATAATTTATGCAAATATCATTAAACATCCAATATATTTATTATTTGATATATTAAATGATAATATTACAAAATTTAATGAATCAGAAAAATATATACTAGATAATCTTTTTAAATCTTCTACTTTTTTTTATGAAAAAATATTAAAAGGTGGTAGACAAGAAGCTAAAAATTTATCTAAACTAATGGAAATTGTATGCGAACCACGTCATGATTTTGGAGGAGAAAGATCAGTTGCAAAACATCATTTTAAATCAAATTACGATGGTACATTAGTAAATGAAAAAATGTCAATACCTGAAATGAATAGTTTAGATAAATTATTAAGTAATTTAAAAAAAAATTTTTATATTTATAAAGACATTTTATCTACACACATGCCGGATTATCTTAAGGTATCTTCATTAGATACTGAATCTTTATTTGAAACAAAACTATTTAATAGATTCCATACAATTGGAGCTGTATCCTCATCCGGTATAGATGGTTTAGATTATGTAGGAGGACTTCATTATTTTTCTTATGATGAAACAGTGAATTTAACAACTGGTAAATTTACATTATCTAATTGGAATTCTGCCGAAAAATTAGAAGAGAAACCACTAAGTCAATTTAAAGATGTTTTTAGTTTATTTATGTCTAATTCAAATATTACAGGATATGTTTTTGATACTGCCCCAAATATGTCAGGATCAAGCTCTCTTAAAAACTTCATGGAAACAGATCTTAAAATAAATATTCGTGTTCCTATTGTAAATTTATGGGATCCCGCAACAGCAAATACAGCAACATACAACACACAGATAAGTCAGACTAACCATGTAGAAACATTTATGGATCAAAAAAAGGATAGAGGATTTCCAAGGCGTACAAGTTTTACGGGAGATACAATTACAGATATTTGGCCGGATTTTTCATATAGTGTATCACAAGCGACCGTTAGTTCAGATAATCCAATAACATTATCTTTACATTATAAGATCTCAGGGGTTGCAGCAAATGAGAGCATAGATATAGATGAAGGCCTAAGTGTTAGATTATTGAGCATATTAATTAATACCTTTATTGATTATATAGACCTAGTAGAAGCAGGTAAATTTCCCGATAATAAATTACTCGAAAATTTGAAAAAGATATACCAAAAATCAAAAGTACAATTTCTAGATAATCCTAAGACTATCACAGTTGATTCCAATAAAATAGATCCAGTATTTCAATTATTTTTGAAATATTTACAAGATATTAATGGTTATAAAGATATTAATAATATTAAAAAAATAATTAAAATGTTATTAGATTTTAAAAAATCAGGAGATTGGGGGCTTATTAACTGGGTTGATAAATATAATGAAGAAACTAAAGGTACAGAACAATTATTATTATTAACAAATGACAAATTATGTGCACTAAAAAGTATTCTTTTAGGGAATCCAACATTATTTGGATGGAATAAAACTACTTTTGGATATTATAGAGGAAAACTTAGAACTATTACCTCTAAAATGATTTTTGATAAAATGAAAAGTTTATGTGTTAATTTTCCTTTTTTATTTTCAAATTTTGGAGATAAATTTGAAATGAAATCATATGAAGATATTTCAGATGAATTAAGTTCTCTTTTTCCTAAAATTATAGAAAATAATAAAGATATAGATATTAATATAATTGAATTTATTTTTAAAAATGATAACGGATTTATTAGAACTAAATTCTTAAATACTTGTATATTTTATGATTATACATTGAAAAATCCTGGGTTTTTTTCACAATCTAACGCAGACGACGAGGAAAAAAAAGCCAAAGAAGCTGCCGATTTTCAAAAAAATATAGATCAAATTTCTCTAGTATTTGACATATTAGGTTCTGTCGAAGAATTTCTAAAAATAAATATACAGAATATAGTTAAATTAATTATGGGAATTCGTAATTTAGTTTATAGTTCAATCAGTACTCAATTTTTAAAATTACATACTACTAAAGTTGATATTCAAGATGAATATGGTGACGAAATTAAAAATTATTTATTGGAAGAATCTGAAGAATTAAAACACTTTTTTGCAAACGAACCAGAAGATGGTAAAAAATATTTAAAAAGATCTGGAAGATCAGCTGCTTCTATAAATGAATTATATCATATGTTAAATAGTAAATATGTGTTAGATGGTAAATTAGATATCTCTTCATTATCTTTACGTTCTGATTTCCGATCAGACGGTGGTATTTATGCTGTTGATGCGTGTAAAACGATATTATCTCACATTAATGAACTTGAAATATATAAATTTTGCTATGAAAATATACCACAAATGTATTCATCAATAATTACTAATATAGGATATTTAGATATTGAAGATAAGGATAAAAGTAATATTCATGCTATAGGAACAATATTACTTCACTATTTTTCAAAAAAAAGTCATGAATCTCTTGAAATACATATTCCATCGAATTTAATAAAAAATGATAGTATACATACTTTAGAACATATTTCTAAAAAAATTAAAGATGTTTCTGATATAATTGGACTATTGTTAAATAAAATTAATGTTAGTGATAAAAATTTACGAATAACATTAGCTAAAAAAGTATTTTTAGAGCATTTAGATATATCAAATGATTTTACTACTTTTATAGGACTAGTAAGTGAGGAAATAATTGAAAAAGAGAATCTAAGACGTACTGAAGAGGCACTAAGACATTCAGAAGAAGAACATGTAGCGACATCTGTTGAAGTTGCGGGGCATTCCGATGATGCAGAAAAACGTGTAAGAACAAAATTATTCCGATCCAAAACACTGCCTGCTAAATCTTCTAGTAAAATAGAAATAGATCCATCTATTTTAACAAGAAGTTTATCTGATACACCCTCTGAATCTATCATAGCAAAATTAATGAGGGGAAATGATCTAACAAGAGAAGAATTAGAAACTCTTCCAAAATTGATAAAAATTGATTCAACGTCTTTCTTAAAATTTTCAAAAGAAACCGAAGAAGAAGCGAATAAATTTTATAATCCAAAAGAATTACACGAAAATATGAACCATAACGAACTTGTTATTATTATTTTCAAAATTAGAGAAATGGTAGAAGAGTTAATTGAATTAAATATAAAAATAGATAATGTTTTAGATGAAAGTGAAAGTAAAAGAGATTCATTAACATATGCCAAACAAAAAGCAAAACACTATCAAATGAAAAAACAAATAAATGAAATGATAACAGAATATAATTTTAATAGATCAAAAAGAATAAATGATAGTTATAGTAATGAAATGAAATATTTAACACCCCTTTCTATATATCTTGACAGTAACATTCAACAATTCCATGATAATATTAATGAAATAATAAGTCAATTTGGTTCAACTTCTCAATCACAATAGGAAATATGAAATTTCTATAATTTATTTTATTAAGTAAATTCTTTACATATTCCAAATGATTTTCTATGATGTTTGGTTATACCAAATTTTTTTATAGCATCTAGGTGTTTTTGTGTTCCATAACACATATTATTTAACCAATCGTATTTTTGATAATCAGGATTTTGTTCACATAAATTTTGAACATATTCATCATGATATACTTTTGCTAAAATAGATGCTGCTGCTATTGAATAATATTGATTATCTCCACCTTTAATTAATTGATTAGGTATAACATCTCCATCTTTAGTAGAATAGATTTTCCATCTATCACCATCTACTAATATAATATCTGGTTTATTACCTTTTTCTATTATTTTGTCTACACAAGCATGCATTGTATCTAAAGTTGTAGCTAAAATATTTTTAGCATCTATTTCATTAGGCTCGGCATAACAAACAGAATATGCTATAGCAGTTTTTTCAATATAATCTCTTAATTCTATTCTTTTTTTTCTAGATATTTTTTTACTATCTTTAATTTCTTTATATTTTTCATCCGAAAATTTTCTTGGAAGAATCACTGCTCCTACATATACCCTACCACTTAGACACCCCCTACCTGCTTCATCTATTCCAGCCTCTATAACATTATCATCATCATCAAAAAAGAGTTTCATATTGATATTACTTTTATAATTATTTATTTATTATTCAAATTTTTTTTATATATATTAAATAAATTATATAAGGAAATATTTATATAAAAATAATTTGTTTATAATCTTTATCGTATGAGTAAATTTTTTCTATATTTTATTAAATTATTATTATTATCACAAATATATAGTTTTGATAATGAAATAAAAACAATAATGAAATATCCAACAGATCTTGAATTTCATCCTAATAATTCTTCATTATGGATAACAGATCAAGATAAAGATCTATTTTGGATATTTTCCTATATTAATCAATCCTTGAAGAATAACCCTTCAACCAGAATTGATAGAGCTCCTTATCATTACATGGCTAATGTATCTGGTTTAGCATTTACCGAAAATGGTAATGTTGCTACTAGTCAAGAATCAATTAATGAATATTTAGATTGGTACAGAAATCCTAATGCCGATCCAAATTATTTTATGGGACCTACATTATTTAATATATCAGAAGAAGCTTTAATTACTAATGATGGAAATAAATGTAACATAAATGGTGAAAGAAAATGTTTTTTAATTCATACAGATATGTTACACGAAGCTCCAATGTCTACTGGAATTATCTATAATAGAAATTGGCGATTGGATTCTCATAAATCTCATAAACAAGGACCTAATAGTTTTTGGTATGTAGACGGTTTATGTAAAATGCTTATTATGTATGATTTTGATAAACCCCATGGTCCATTTTTTATGGATCATTCAACTGCTAGAGTTCATCGTTTTGAAAATATACAAATAAATATGAAAAAGAGGGGAATAACTGGTATGGTTATAACAGATGACAGAAAATTATTAATTTCTGATACAGAAAAGGATAGAATTTTAGAAGTAGATATTGATAAATCAGTTAGATTAGGTGATGCTAGAAAAACGTATAGTATCTATTCATCAGCTAATAATGAAACTTTTGATTATTCTTTATATGAAGCTCCACATAGAGTATTTGGACATATTGATAAACCAACAGGATTAACAGAAAATAAGAATATAATTTATTCTATAGAATTTGATTCAGGAAATATAAAAAGATGGGATAAAAATGGTAATTCATTAGAAACTATATTTAATAAAAAAAATCCAAGGAAGGGATGGGCAAATATAATCATAAAAGATGACAAATTATATGCTTTGAATTCATTAGATGCGACTATCAATATAAATGAAAATATTCTTAAATACTCTACAAATTATAAAGAAAATTCTGGATGCGGTATTGAATCATATTTGTGTAATGAGAATGAAGAATGTAAATTTAATTATGATTGCCAAAGTAATAATTGTAAAAATAATTTTTGTCAAGGTAATAATATCGAAACAAATATTAGTAATAAAAACATCTCACAATGTGTTAAAATAGCACCAAATACTCCTGTTGTTCGTCCAGAACCAGTAGACTATGTTCCTGAACCAGGATATGAAGATCCTACATCAGCTGTTGAAAATAGAGAAGTAATGGAAATGGAAGAAGATTGCTCAACAATAAATCTAGACGCATTACTATTATCGGGATTTTTATGTCATAAATGTTTACCGAATCCATGTAAAAATGGTGCAAAATGTATAAACATTGTCAATCGAGGATTTCAATGTGATTGCCGAAAATTAGATACAAAGGGTGATTTATGTGAAATAAAAAATGATATTTCTACTATTATTCCCACGGCATTTCCTACTAATTTACACAGAAGTTTTAATAATAATTTATTCAATGCTAGTATAATAAATGTTTCAATTCCAAAAAATAAATCAGTCATAGAGAATTTATTAAAAAAAAAGTTAGAATCAAATAATAGCATATCATTAAATTTTAAATATAAATCTACATTAATTATATCTATTATATCATTTTTATTTGCAATGAAACTTATTTAATTATTTTATCACCAATAAATTTATAACCTACCATACAAACTAGTATGAATAATAATATAATTATAAATGTTAATTTATTTGAAATATCAACAGACCTATAATATTCTATATTATCCTTTTTAAAAGTTTCTTTTTCTTCATAACCAATAGGCATTTTAAATATTTATATAATATATACATATATCTATTATGAAAATATCATTATTTTTTTTTTTTTTATTCACTATAATATTGACAGAATTAGATAGAAATTTTATCATAAGATTTTCGATTATTAATTATTATATCAATAATTTTCCAAATAGAATAATTTATGGAATAAATAACTCTATAAATAAGCTATTTATGAAAAAATATATTTTTGACCATAATATCTTAAAATTTAATAAATTTTTAATATCAAATAGAAGACATATAGAAAATTCTTTCAATGAATCAAGAAGAAAAAATTTAAAAATAGAAATAGTAGTTAGTAATAAATATTCTCAATTAGAACCTGATAATAAATATAGATGTATTTTTTTTAAATTATTTAACAAGAATAATGATAAAAATTTAGAATATTTTCCAATAATTAATACTTTATTAAAAAATTATAAAAATATAAGAAATTGTTTTTTTAGTATAATGGAACATAAAAAAGAACTTTCTTACCATAGAGGTCCGGATTCCGGAATTTTACGATATCATTTTCCAATTATAGTAAAAAAAAATAGTTGTTATTTGGAAATAATGGGAAAAAAAATGTATAACGATAAACCAATATTATTTGATGATACATATCCTCATAAATTAGTAAAAAATGATGATTCGCTGAGAGTTGTTTTAATATGTGATATAGATAATCCTTATTCTATATTTCATCCACATACAATTACGTATAAATAGTATTAAATTGTATAACAATTAAATACTATTTTGTAAATTTATTTAGAATGCGGCTTCAAAAGATATTGGTACATTATTTTTACCAACATTAGCTAAAGAATATTCGGATACACGTTTTTCAAAAAAGTTGGTTTTTCCTTCTAAAGAGATTAGTTCCATAAAACTGAATGGATTTTGGGCATTATAAATTTTAGAATATCCTAATTGAACTACGAGACGATCTGCTACAAACTCAATATATTCTGACATCAATTCAGCATTCATACCTATTAAACTACAAGGAATTGCATCTAAAATAAATTCTTTTTCAATAGACACAGCCTCAGTAATAATATCATAAATGGTATGTTTATCTAATTTATTATTAAGCATACTGTAGAGTAGTACTGCAAAATCAGTATGTAATCCTTCATCTCTACTTATCAATTCATTACTGAAAGTAAGTCCAGGCATTAATCCTCTTTTTTTAAGCCAATATATGGCACAAAATGATCCAGAGAAAAATATACCTTCAACACAAGCAAATGCAACTAATCTTGTAGCAAAATTAGAATTTTGATCTTCTATCCATTTTAAAGCCCAATTAGCTTTTTTAGAAATACATGGAATTGTATCAATAGCATTAAATAATTTTGTTTTTTTATTTGGATCAGTAATATATTTGTCAATAAGCAATGAATACATCTCCGAATGAATATTTTCCATCATCAATTGAAAACCATAAAAACACCTTGCTTCAGGAATTTGAACTTCTTCTAAGAATCTCTTACCTAAATTTTCCAATACAATACCATCACTTCCTGCAAAAAAAGCTAAAACATGACATATAAAGTGTTGTTCATTTTTATCTAAACTGTTCCAATCATTAAGATCTTTGGACAAATCAACCTCTTCAACTGACCAAAAACAAGCTAATTCCTTTTTATAAGCTTCCCAAATATTAGAATGTTGAATAGGAAAAAGTACAAATCTATTAGGGTTATCTTGTAATAAAATTTCTCTATAATTGTCTTTTACCTCCATGACTTCCTGATTATTGCTTTCTGTATTCATTATATTATAAGCAAACATTTTATTCTATAATAGTTAAAACTTTAAATATTTATTTTATATTTAAAATATATAAAAAAAAACCTTAACATACAAAACTACCATAAAATAAGAATTTATATTAAATATGTATATATATATTATATGTAAAAATATAAATTTGATAAATATTTAAAAGTAATATTTTTTCTTGTTATATATATTATGTCGACTAAGTTAATTTTTGATTTGGATTGGACATTATATTCAGAAAATGATGTTATAGATATTACAAATACAACATTTTATAATTCATTCAAAAAAAAACATTTATTAAATTTACTACTGAAAAAATTAAATTATAATAAATATATATTTTCTAACGGTAATGAAAGTCATGTAATGGATGTTTTAAGAAGAATGCAGATAAAATCGTTTTTTAAAAATATAGCAACTTCAGATGATTATAATAATAAATTAAAACCAAATATATATCCATATCAATTTGTAATAGAAAAATTTAATATAAGAAAAAATGATAATATATATTTCTTTGAAGATACATTAGAAAATTTAGTAACAGCAAAACAACTAGGATGGAAAACTGTATTAATTAGTAAAAATAAATCCTTAAAAAGAAGTATATTTGTTGATTTGGTTTATAGTACTATAGAAGAAGCACTTCGAGATTTAATTAAAAAACCATATTTATTAAATTCTTTTATATCAAATAATAGACAAATTAATTAAACAAAAATTTGATATATATTTAAAAACTATTTATTAAACATAACAAATGAAAACACTTAATATTAAACCGGTATCGGACATTGCTAAATCTTATTATGAAAATCATAAACATTTTCATAAGGGTGATTCAGGTCTAGATTTATATTTATTAGAAGATTTTGAGATAGGTTTAGGAGAAACTAAATTTATTGATTTAGGAATTCAATGTCAAATGGTAGAAAAAAAAGAAAATTTATCATATGTTAATTTTAATGATGTATCTTATTATCTATATCCACGATCAAGTTTTTCAAAGCTTCCATTAATATTAGGTAATCATATTGGTGTTATAGATTCGGAATATAGGGGAAATATATTAGCATGTGTGAAATATTTACCTCACGAAAATGAATTAAGAACACTTATTTCTAATGTGATAAAAGTAACATTAAATAATAAATATTATCCCGAAGTCGGATATATAGATAAATCCTCTGAATCTATAATAGATGATTTACCTAAACTAAAGATAGAAGCAGGAACAAGATTATTTCAAATATGTAGTGGAGATTTAGAGCCATTTGATTTTAAATTGGTAGATGAACTACCATCAACATCCAGAGGTTCTGGTGGATTTGGAAGTACAAATAAGTAAATAATATATTTAAATATTAAATAATTATTTAATATTTAAATATATTAATATATGGGAAATTGTATAGAAGATCCTGATAGTTGTGATGGAGAACAAATATATAATGAAGAAAAAAAAAAATTTGAGGATGAGCGTATTAAAGATGGTAATAATGAAATCAATGATTTAAAAGATACATTTAAAGAAAGAAAAGTAAACAAAACCTGGAATAAAATTTTTCCATTAAATAATTATGATTTTAATTATAAAGAATATACTTTAAATAATAATAATCGTTTTGCATTAGGAATAACGAATCAACCAAATATGTCTTCATTGATTAATAGTAGTAAAAAACTTAAAAAATTTGCTGACACAGTTATTTTTGATCCAACACCCAATAATTCAGCACAAGCAGGTGTAAGTGATATTAATAATGTTAATGATTCGATAAAAAATAATATAAAAAAAATGAAAAATAAATATAAGAGTGTACCAATTCCTTATCCATCTTTTTATAAAGATTTTCCACCAAAAGTTTACCCAACGTCGGGTAAATATTCTTCATCATATTTTATGAAAGTTGGACATTGTAAGTCAAATATTAAAAATAAAATAGATTGTGAAAGTGAAGGTTTTACATGGAAGGATAATTCATTATCATTGGGTAATTATATGAAAAGTTTTTTTTTTACTAAAAATGGTAATAGATATACAAATTCTAATTATTCAAAAAATCTGAAAAAAAAATCAAATAAAAAAGATGCAATGGAGAATAATACATTAATAAATAAAAGAATAAATTATCAAAAAAGAAATCTATGTTATCAAGATGGAAGGCAAGGAATAGGAAGTTGTAATAGTGACGAAAAAATTTTAGATAAAGATAAGCGTAATAGAAAAAATAATATTGATAATAAAAGAAAAAAATTAGAGATTGAAAAAATAGAAGAGAAAAAAAGTTTTCCTAAAGAAAATCCTGTAGGATTTTGTTATAAGCCAAAATTCATTTATATAGATAATAGCCCTCAAGGTATTGGTCCAATTAAAGGATATGCTCCTTCATTGGTAAATGATATTTTGAATATTGCGCCACATAAGTTATTTGGTATTTTATCAGGTTATAATAATAATGAAATTCCTAACAATTGTAATAATGAAAATTTTATAAATTATGATAAAATAAAAAAAAAAAATATTATTACGACAGTCTCCATAATTTTAATAGCTTTTTTTTTATATAATATAATTAATTTTTTTATAAATAAAAATTAATATACCTATATATTAATTATGTCAGAAAGTTGTAATAATTCTAGCTTTTTAAAAATGACTGAAAAGATTATAGAACAAGCAAGCGATTTAGGACCATTGTCATTGATTTCTAAAGAAGAATTAATAGAAACTAAAAAGGCGATAAAAGTTTATAAAAAAGACTGTAATATTTGTAATAATGAAAATAATTGCCTAAAGGTAGCACAAGAAAAATTAATTAGATCATTACCTTTTTTAAATAAAAATATATATCCATGGAAAAATTATGATTGGGATTATAGTAAATTTATAGATAATAATTATTCACCCTTAGAAACAGGTGCAAACAGTAGTGGAAAAATTAGTCAACTCTTTAAAAATATAGAAGCACTAATAAAATTAGGAAAAGGCTATATTTCAGATCCTAATCCTAATAAATCTTCTATAGCAGGAGGAACTGATAAAAATTCTGATGCTGATTATTGGAGGTGTACTAGAGGAGTAATAATGGATGGAAATGGAAATCCACAACCAATTACTAGTAAGGAAAAAAAACTATGCAACAATATACATAAAGTGAAATATCGAACTCCAAACCCTGTACCATATGAAGATAAATTTTTCAGAGAAAATAGTACTACAGGAAAACATTCATCGTCATACTTCGTAAAAATTGGTGATTGTTATCGCCCAGATCTAGATGAAAAAAAATGTATAAAAAAAGGTTATAAATGGATGTCTTCTGGAGATGCATGTTATCAGCCAAGATATGCTTATATAAATAATAAACCAGGCTATGAAATGTCTCTCTACAATTTTGAAGGTCTTGTACCTAGTTTGGCAAAAGATTTTATGTCATTATCACCAGATAAAGTTATAACAGCAATGCAAGGAAAAAACATATCTGATTTGTTTATTTTACAAAAATGTCCACAAATATCTGAAAATAATATTGAAAAATTTAAAAATCAATATAAAAAAAAATGTATAAAATATAATTCGTATATTTTTAAAAATATATTTTATGCTATAGTATGTTTGTGTATAGGTTTTTTTTTCGTATTGAGTAAAATTTTAAAATCAAATAATAATATTAAATGAGTAGTTTTAATAATTATAATAATAATTTTAGACAAAAAAAAATAATGTATGAAAAACAAAAATATCTAAATACTATAAAAAGAAATTTAGATTGTAATACCAATATTAGTATATCAGGTAATCAAGATATTTTCAATAATAATGATAATTCCAATATAAGTATATCAGATAATCAGGATATTTTCAATAATAATGATAATAGTATAAAAGAAAAAAAAAATGATACTTGTAAACATACAGATGACACAGAAAATAGTAATATTGAGAATAATGATTATTTATCTAATTTAAAAAAAAAATATATAAACTTAAAGATGAAAAAAATACTTTCAAACAATCTATATCTATCTATAGATTTAAAAAATAATATTCCAGAAATACCTAATCTTGATTATCCGTCTTATTCTATCAATGAGATTAATGAATTTTATAATAAAAGATTAAATGATGATAAATTGATTATATATTTATTTATAATAAGTTATAATGAATCTTTTATTTTACCACATTTATTAAAGCATTATCATTATGTAACAAAGATATTTATATATGATAATTGTTCTAGTGATAATACAGTAGATATTGCATTAGAAGATCCCAGATGTGAAATAATATATTTTGGTTCAAAATTTACTGACGATATTAATCAAAAAATAAAAAACAATTGTTGGAAAAAATATAGATCAGAATGTGATTATTGTATTGTATGTGATTCAGATGAATTTTTATTTCATACAAAAAATATTTACGAATTATTATCATTAAATAAAAAAAAAAAAATATTATATTCCTATATGGCTATTATTGGTATAAATATGGTATCTGATTGTATTTCATATGATAAATCTAAGTTTTTATACGAACAAATAACAAAAGGATATTTAAATAAAATGTATGATAAAAATATTATATTTTGTCCATTATTATTAGATGAAATAAATTATACTCCAGGATCTCATCAATGTTATCCCAAAAGTTTTTCTAATAAATATATTATAGGACCAAAAAGTATATTATTACATTTTAAATTTATTGGAGGGATAGATAAATTAAAATTAAGACAAATAGATTATTCTAATAGAATATCGGACAGTAACAAAGCAAAATCTCAAGGTACACATTATTTTGATAAAAATACTATTGAAGAGCAATATAATGATGCTTTACAGCGTTCAGTAAAAATTTTTGATATTTGATTAATTATTCAAGAAAAATTAAATATCAGAAATTAATTTGTTTCTGTAATAAATTCAATATTTATGTTTTTTAAATGTTTAAAAAAAAAAAAAAAGGTAAATAAATTGGTTAATGATAAATTATTAAAATCTAAATATAAAATTGTTCCCTTTCCTCCGAAATCACCTGTTATTAAAAGGCCATTTATAAAACCTCCGATACCCATAGAAAAAAGAATAAATAGACCATATTTTAAAAGAAAACTTTTATTTAATATAGATATAAGTGAAATAAACAGAGGAAAAGATTTGGTTCCATACATACTTTTTGATAAATCATCTTATATTGGATATTTAACAAAAAACTATTTATCAGCATTAAATTTTATAGATAATAATTATGTGATAATTTCAAAGCCTATTTTCTAGAATTTTACTATAATAAATAATATACTGTCTGTAATTTTGAGTTAATAATTAATTTAGTTAATTTATTTACATTATATAAAATAATTAATATAAATGATATACAATTTTCTTTAAAATACCTATATTAAATAAAAAAAATATTATAATATTATTTAAATCTCATTTTATGTTAATGGTACGTATTATTACAAGATTCATTATTAATAAAAGAACTATTAAAACAAATAAAAATAAAAATAAAACAATTTATAAATATAAATATTTAGAAGAAGATGGCGAAAACTTAAAAGATAAAGATATATTTAATTACATATCTAGTATATCTATTCCACCAGCATATGAAATAGTATATATTAATCCTAATCCAAAAGCAATATATTCCTGCATAGGGATAGATTCTAGAGGAAAAAAACAATATAAATTTTCTAACTACTATAATGAGATTAGAGGTATAATGAAGTTTTGTCATTTAATTGATTTTGGTCGTAATTTACCTAACATTAGAAGAAAATATAATACATATTTAGATTGTTATAATTCTAATAAAATTAGTAAAATAAAATTAATATCCTTAATTGTTAAAATAATAGATTTGTGCAATTTTCGTATAGGCGGAGATCGTGATAATATTACAGATGGAATAATTACACTGAAACCTAGTCATTTTAATATTTTAAATAGAGAAGTTATAATAAATTTTTTAGGTAAGCATTCAAAAAAAAATTTATGTTCAATTAATGATGATGATACAATGAATTGTATTAAACAAATTGTAAATAATGTAGAAAATAATCGTAATATATTTTCTTATTATAACAATAACAATAAACGCATAAGTAATATTACACCTAAAGATGTTAATTTTTTTTTTAAAGATTTTGGAAAAAAAATAACTACAAAAAATTTTAGAACTTGGGCTGCTAATAAAATTTTATTAGAGGAACTATCAAAGTTACCATATGAAATATCTATACATAATAGAAAAAAAAATATTAATTTGGCTATAAAAAAAGTATCTGAAAAATTACATCATAGTCCAACTATATGTAAAAAAGAATATATAATACCTACACTTATAAATTTATATATAGATGATAAACCAATATTTTTTGAAGAAGAAAATTTATATAATTTAGATCGTTATGAAAATATGTTATTAAATTTTATGACTACATATTATAAAAAATATGAATGTTCTAAAATAATAGATTATAAATAAATTATTATTATGTGATACATTGAAAATGTATTTTCTATAGCTATAAACTTTTAAAATGGTCTTGTGCCATCGCAATAGCATTAGTAAGATCTTTATGACATTTAATTATTATAGGTGTAATAATTCTAGAATCTAAGCAATTATTATTAAATAATCTTAATGAATCTAGTTCATGTATAATCATTTTAATAGAAATATTTTGAGAATTTGATGTAATAAATTTTAAATTATTAAGATTTTCATTCAATATTTTTGTAGATCCAAATTCTGGTGCGTTCATAATGCTATTCTCTGCGATATCTATATATTTTTGAATAAGCTCATCGGATATTTCTTCCATAATATCAATATTATTATTAATATTTTTAAGTAGTAAAATGAGAATAAGTAAATTTGATTATTTATATAAATTATATAAATAATATTAATATAAATAATATTAATATGAAAATAGAAATAATTGAAAACAATCTATATAAAATAGGAAAAAATAGTGAAGAAAATTGGGATTTATTAAGTTTGGATAAAGAGTTTATGTGGTTTCATTTAAAATCTTTTCCATCATGCCATGTTATTTTAGAAAATAGAAATCCTACATTAAATGAAATATATATTGGTGCTAATCTATGTCTATTAAATACAAAATATAAAAATTTAAAAAATATCAAAATAAATTATACAGTATTAGATAATATAAAAAAAGGAGATAAAGTAGGTTCTATCATATATAAAAGCAATAAAAAAGTGAAGACAATAAATATTAAGGAAGTCAAAAAATAATTAATATTATAATAAATTAGTTTAGAATAATAATAATAATATTAATTAATTATATAATAATGTATAGAAAGATTATTAATCCAATAACAAATAAACAAGTTAATATTAATTCTAAATTAGGACAAAAAGTATTAAAAAATTATTTAATGAAAATTTATAAGAATAATCATATTTCACTGATAGGTAGTGGTAATCAGGAAATTAATTTTTCATTATCTAATATTTATACAATAGTATTAATTTATGCTTTTCTTGACTTTTTAGTAAGTTGGCTGATGAGGGAAACAGTTGAGGAGGAGGAACCTGAAATAGAAGATTCTCACAGACTTAGAAGACAAAGAAGAAGAAGAAAGAGCAGAAGAAGATTAAATGGAAATTTTCTATTAAAAAACAAAAAAAATAGAAAAAATTTAGATAAAACTTTAAATTTCTGCCATGATATGATTGCAAATCAAGGTACCAGTTTTATACCTAACTTTGGTGATGTACCTTTTTTTTCATTAGAACTAGAACATGTAAGTATTGATGTGGAAGATCTAATATTTCCGTCAAATACATTGAATGGCATTGGATTACAGAATGCCTTGCGACCTTTTTTTAATAAAGTTAGTAATGGAATAAACAGTTTACAAAAATTTTTACCTATTGTCAGTGGTATTTCAATTAGACTTTATACCTTAATTACAATGGTATATTCAAATTTCCGTATGTCTTGGAATCATGTATTATTATTACCATCGGCTTGGACAATAGTTTTAAATAATACACATCGTAATAAATTAATATTACTTTGTTTGACAGGAGTATATTTTTCAAGTTTAATATATGTAGATACGACAAATCAAGTAGTTACATTTATACGATCTACTTCAATAATGCATATTGCGGATCTAATTACATTTTTTATTCCTGAAAATATTATTCTTAACTTTCGTTTTGAAGATTATACCTTATTTTCACAAAATATTCCCGGAATAGCTATTCGTGATGCGGTTATACGTTTAGTACTTGCTAAGATATTAAATAAATTATTAATAATGTTAGATAATAGACTTCAAAGAGGTAGAAATGTACCAATTCAAATTGAAGATTTAGAAGATAACGATGAAGAAACTGATCAAGAAGGAGGAGGAAAAGATCTTTTAACAATTATTAATAATAGTAACAATAATATTAAATTCCTAAAAAATATATTATTAGAAAAATACAGTGATATAAATATTAAACATGATCTTTTAACTATTATTAATGATAGTAATAATTATATAAACATTTTAAAAGAAATATCACATCATTTTGTAGACATAAAAATAAAAGAAAAATTTACAGATTATGAGGTAGATTTATTTAACAATGAAAAAAAAATTTTTGATTCATTTATTAAAGTTTAAATATAGATTATATAAAAAATTTGATTTATTTTAAAATTCCATTTATAATTATTTAAATGGTTTCAAATCCGATGTTAGTATATATTTTATTGTTATTTATCTCATATTGTTTTCCAGGATTATTATTATCATTTAGAATATTACAAAAAAATGAGTTGGAGATAAAGAAAATAATGTTGTTAACTTTATCCATAGCAGTATTTATGACTATTTATCATCTTAATTTTGGAAACAAATATCACATTATATTTCCAGATAGATTTCCTAATTTTCATTATATAAATACTAAATAAAATGTAAAGCATCAATATAGAGTAGATTCAGAAGGTGGTAATAATTCAGTTGGATTCCAATGTAAAATTTCTTCAGGAATCATATTTAAATTAGATATTATACTATGTATAATATTTTTTTTTTGTAGTAAGTTATAGAAATTCATATGTTACTATATTTAGATTAAAAAAATACGAATTATTTTTAATTTCGTAAATATTTTTTCTATTAAGAATATATGTATAATTATATAAAAAATCCAAAAACCAATCAACTAATAAAAATTACAAGTAAAAGGGGGAAGAATATAATAAAAAAATATTTAGATTTTTTAAATGGTGGTGCTAATATAACAATACCAGAATTAAATCATCAAACTTATTATGAAAGGGAGGGTGCAGAGAATCAAAGTACTGAAGAAATGAGAGAATTAAAAAAAACTAATCCTGAATTATATTGGGGATACATTGGGAAAGAGAAGGCAAGAAACGCTTTACTCCCAACAGAAATACAAACAGCTTATCATAAAGCAATTATGGATGAAGTTCAGCGAACTATGAAAAGTGACATATGGAATGATTTTGAAGCCAGAAGACATGGAATCAAAAAAATTCGTGATATATTAGCTCCAGGAAATAACTTTGAATCAACTGATGTTGATTATACAGTATATCCAATAGAAAGAGATCTCCGACATTACTTACCAATAGTAGACGATCCTATTTCAGGTAAAAGACCACCAAATATTAACGAACAAAATCAAAATATTCAAGAATTTATCTTGTTTATAGACACTCTTATAGAAAAAGGAAATTTATGTAATATATATATACTTTTAGGTGGAGAATGTAGATCAGATGAAGGAGAGGAAGACTGTATAGGTGCAAGATATGTCCCACCATTTGAATTGGATGCAAATACCCATATAGTATCAATTGGTCCGGATACTGTACCAGAAAATTATAACAATTACAGAAGAATATTGGGTGAAGAATTATATTCTAAACTGAGATTTTTTAATATGTATTGGTGGGATGATAATATAAAATTACTTTCAAAATTAGAAGAATTTTTAGAATTTAATAGTAGTAAAGGTGGTAAGACACTAATGATTAATTTTGCAAAATATAGAATACTTAAATCTTTTGAATTCCCCAATACAATCGAAAAATTTTATGGGACTACTATTGATAACTTACGAAAATATAACTCGTTAGAATTATATAATATTATAACAAAAAAAAGTGCATTATATTTTTCTTGGATTGGTTATAGGAAGAAGTACGATGGGTACCCTGTTATCTCCAATGCAGGTTTTCCCGGTAAATTTCCATATTATATATTTCCATTTTGGGATGCTTTTGATAAGGAATATACACATGAGAAATTGAGACCTAGTATAAAATTAAGTAAAATATCATATTTAGAGTCGATAATGTATCCTTCGCCAGTTATTGAGCGAGATATTTACTTTACTAGTGGTTTTAAGTGGGACTAATATAATTATTATATATATAATAAATTATTTATATAATAAATTATGTATATAAAATTATTAATCCAATAATAAAAAAATTAATTACCAAATGCGATACCCCCAAGTCCAGAAGCAATTTTAAGAATATTATAATTAATTAGATAAAAATGCATATCATATAACCAATCTCTAGTAGTAGTACTACCAGGAATTTGAATGGAAGCATGTGGAGTTTCTTTTAAATTAATTTCAAATTCAATATTTTTCAATCTTGAAAAGTTACATGCCCCAGATGGTTGATAGTCTTCCGGTTTAAGAGAGAATGAGTATGAATATATAGGTTGATCAGGGATAGAAGAATGATGTTGATAAGGCTGAACATAACGAAAATATTCATGTCTATGTTTTTCTAGTCTTGATTGACCATTAAACTTTAATTTACAATCAATGAGTGGATTGTTTCGATAGATTTCATAATTAGTATTATCGATACAAGGAATTTCGGCAGATTTATTAAAAGGCCATGATTTACGAAACTGAATAAAATCATTAATAGAATATAAATTATGATTTGGTAATTTTGTAAATTGAAGTATTGACTCAGAAGCATTAGGAGCATCATCACCGGCTTCTCCAAATGGACCGTAACGAAATAAAAATTCTTGAAATCTATCACAAACTATATTTTTTTCGCTACCTATACCTATAACAATTGGATATTCCGGATCTCCTTCAGCAATATTATGAGGGTTTTGATGTGTAAATGTAATAGGGTTTTTTGTAGCAATTGAAACACTATTTTTCCACCAATAATCTTGATAATCATATATAGAATAATTAGAATTTGATGATGTTGGGGAAGTAGTATAATTACTCCATTCATTTCTTAAATTATTATCATCTCTATTAGCAACAAAAATAATTTCTTTGATAGGATGAAATGCTTCTAATTCAATAATATTAGATCCTTGAATTCCAGTTTTATCAATTTTAATAACTTGTTCTATTAGATATTCATGTGTAATTTCAGCAAATACTTTTCTTTCATCAGTATCTAAAAATATATAATTAATATCTAGAGTAGGATTTAGATCCCATGTATTTGGATTATAACTTCCATTAATAAATTGACTAATATGTTCTTCCTGATTAAGTGTATCCGGTTTTTTACGATATGATTGAGAGAACACGGATAATTCACCGTTTTCAGCAGCATTTTTTCTAGCATTATAAGGTTCATTTTTGAATTTAGAGTTTACGGGTCTTTTTGAATGATAATGAGAATTATTATTATAATAATAATAAGTTTTATCTTTTTTTAATATTGTATATAAGTCTTTAGCAGGTTTAAGTTGAATTTCAATTTCAAGATCATGGTATTGAAGTGCGATAAGAGGAACAGATAAGCCAAAATTTTTACTGAACCAAAATGGCAAGGGTATATTTAAATATCTATCAAAAATAGAAGGTGAAGAATTAAAATATTTATTTATATATTTTTTTCCTTGACCAGATGTATTCTCGTCAACATATTCAAATTGATCATGACCAGGATAGATATTGGAATTATATAGAGCATTATATGATAATAAATGATCATCACCAATCATATTTTTAAATCCTTTTTTTTTTTTATCAAGTAATAATTGATAGTATAAATCTAAAAATTGACCATCCAATCTCTCTATTCGACTTCCTCCAATGAATATTTCACAATAATCTATAATATTGAGACCCAATTTTTCTATCCAATAAAATTGTTTTTGATCATCAGAAAAAATATTAGGTAATTTTAATTTAAGATACATATTTGCTAAAAGATCAGCATTTCTAGGAATTTTAGCTTTAAGTTTAATAGATTTATCAAATGATAGATCATTAGATCCTTGTAAATTAACTTCAATAGATTCCATAGAAAAATTAGTATACCTTTTGTATACTGATTTAAAGAATGTAATTTGCGGATTTCCATTAAGATATTGATTTTCTGAACCATAAGCAGACAATTGTAATAAACCTCCAGGCATTTTTATAATAATAAATATATATTATTTAAATGAATAATACTATTATTTTTTTTGTTTAATAAAATATTTATTATTTAAGTAATAAATAATATTATAAAATGTAAAAATAAAAGTGAATATTGAATCTGATATAAACATATTATAATTTGAGGTATCAGTATTAATATAAAAAATCCAATTTCTGGGTATATATAAAATATCATTTTTTTTTAATAATATTTCAATATATTTACTGTTATTATTTTTTGTATTTAATATAGTAAGATGGTTATTATATTCAGAAGATTTAATAAAATTTTTAGACTCATTGGGAATAGATAAATTAATTTTAATATTATTTTTAGAAATAATAAATAAAAAATCTTTAAGATGGGTGATATATTTATAAGATATATTTTGATTAGATATATCTTTTTTGATAATAGTTAATGGAGATATCATATTAAATATATCATGATATTCGTGATTAAGAATGACAATTGGTAAATTTTCTTTAAAATAGAAATGTAATTTTTTATTTTCTAATTTATTATTAATTTGAAGAATTTCGTATTTATTTTCCTTTTTGATAAAATTAAATAAGTGAAAAAAAGTGATAAGTATAAGTAGAAATACAAAGATTTTTATTCTATACATTTAAATATAATAAATATTTTATTATTTTCTTTATTACAAAGTAATAAAAGTTTAAATATTATGTTGATAAAAAAATTATTTAAAGATAAATATATATACCATATATATAAAATATAAATTAAATGCCAGAAGTAGATACATCGAATAAGAGTGTTACAGGAAGATTAGGAGTAGTAAAGTGGTTCAGTCATAAAAAAGGTTATGGATTTTTAACAGATTGTGATACAAATGAAGATATATTTTGTCATTTTTCTTCAATTAAGGCCGCTGAAAATGTATATAAAAATCTATTTGAAGGAGAATATGTGCAATTTGATACAGTAAAAGATAGCAATAATCAAGTGACAGGTCAGAATATTACAGGAGTAAAGGGAGGACCACTTCTATGTCAAAATGCTACTAAAAAATTTGTTTTGGTAAATAAGCAGGAAACAAGATCTCAGGGAAATACTGATTCGTGGAAGACTAAAGGAAAAGGTAGAGGATCAGGATCAAATGGAAGAGGTGGAGGTAAAGGCCGAGGAAGATATGCGGCAGAAAAAACAGAAGAAAATGGTAATGATAATGATGGAAATGTAAATAAGAATCAATATGAAGCTTTAAATAATGATAGCGGTGATTAGAATAATAAGGTCTTTACTTTTAAAAAAAACAACATCATTTATATATACATATATATATATTATGTTTTTATGAAATTGATATACTATAATAATTATGTTAGTAATCATAATAATCCTGTATAGCTATATTATATTCTTTTTGTAATTTAAATAATTGTATTTCAATTAAAGGTAATAATTTTTTAGGATAGGGTGCTCCATATTTAGAAGGATTTATTATATCTTTTGTTTTTATTTCTGCGGAAAAGATATTTGTAAATTTAATATATTTTATTAGTTGTTTTCCTACATAACTTTTAGGTTCAGCTATACTGATATTATCAATTATTATATTTTGAATTTTTTTATGATTTTCTTCTAAATTTTTTAATATTTCAGTTAACATTTCACTTTTTATATCAAAATCGCTATTATTATTTGAATGAATATTTAAACCACTAATTTCTCCTATTTTGTTACCTGTTATATTTCCAGGAATATTATCATCATTATTAATATTATTTATAATATTTTCAATAGAATTTTCACTAGAATCAGAGTCTTTTTTTATAGAAAAACTATTTTTATCAGTAATACTATTTTTATCAGTAATACTATTTTTGTCAATATTAATATTTTTTTGATTTTCGGAAGGAATAGAACGAAGAAATTTAGCTATATGATTAATTTTTGTATCTTGATTATTATTACCTGATAAAATATCAATCCTAATCTCATCATCATTATTATTATCATTAATAATATTATTTTTATATGAAATGATACTTTTACTATTTTCTAATAAAATATTTTTACTATTTTTACTATAATCAATAGTAAAAGATTCTAAAATTTTCTTATCTTTATGATGTTGATGTTTTAAACAATAAGGTCCTAATTTATCAATACAATTAATAGCAACAGGATTTTTACATTGTATTAATGTATTTCCAATTTTTCTCATATATGTACAATAATTATATTTATCAATTGTATCATCGCTATCGATATCACTATCAGAATCAGATTCAGTAATATCAATATTATTTATATCTTTGAAGACTATTTTAGTCCACATATCATAATCTTTTAAAAGTAGTATATATAAAGGCCAATAAAATTTAGTTAATTTATTATTTAATTTTTCTAATTTTATTTTATTTTTTAATATGTTTGTTTCTTTTTTTTTGTAATCCCATTTATCATATAAAATTTTTATTGAAATAAATAATGGTCCAATAATAATAGGTATAATTATATGTTCCCATATATCGGAAGTTTCCATAATATATATTAAAATACTATCTATAAGTATATTAAAGTTAATTAATTTTTTTTTTATTAACTTCGAAAGAGATATATTTTTTTAATATATAAGGAAAAATTGTATCATTTTTATTAGGATTATTTTTATAAAACCATAAAAGATAATTATAATCTAATTTATCAATATCTGATATTTTTCTATTTTTATATTTACCTACCTTAAATAAATTATCTCCAAGATTATTTGATAATTTTATTGATTTTTTCAGTCCTATACGCGCTAATTTATCAGCATTTTCATTTGAGATAGAATGGATATCATTTAATAATGTATGAGAATAAATATGATTAAATTTTATATTTGGATAAGTTTTAGAAAATAGATAACCTTTTTTTATTAAATCTAAATTTGGAATATAATTTTTAAATTCCCAATTTTTTTTATATAGTTTTTCACCATAAGTAGTAAAACATTTAATACAATATTCAGAATCAGTATAAATAGATATTAAAGTGCCATTTTTAATATTTTCTTTTAAAAGATCGAAAGTATATAAAATTGCATTTAATTCTGCTATATTATTAGTACAATGATTAATTATATGATTATATGTATTTAATGGATTATTTTCACTAAAATATATACCATATCCACCATAGGATGGTGTACTACCATTTCCATAACAACTACCATCAGTATATACATTTATTATATTATCAAAATTACTATTTGATAATATAGGAAAATAATTTTCAATAGAATTTTTTTCTTTTAATGAATTATTAATAGAATTTTTCTCTAAAAAATTTTGTGCATCAATATAGTTATCAAATTTTTTATATTTGGAATTTTTGTATCCTATAACATTTTCTTTACAATCATTCCATGTAGTATATATACCTGGTGTTTTACCAATTAATACTGAATAATATTTCATTAATATAATTAAAGAGATAAAATTAAAATCAAATCAAATTAAAATGATATAAAAATTTGATGCGATAATTGTATTTATATATAATATTATAAATAAATAAACGATGCCTGTTAGCAATACACAAAATTCAGTATCACCTGATTTAATTTATAATGAGAGTGGATCAAATATTACTAAGGTTAATTTAGACGATGAGGAAACTTATCATTCTTTTCATACTTATGATAGTGCAGTAAATAATATTCTATCCGGTAATATTCAAATAGACGGAGGACTTATAGAAACACCTCCAAATATGTCAATATCATTGAAAAGTCATCAAAAAAGAATGATATATGAAATGTTACATAAAGAACAGTTAGATCAAAGAATAACATCTAAAATTAATGCCTTTGTTTTAGCAGATAAAGTAGGATCAGGTAAATCAATAGTTGTTTTAGGATTAATTTGTAATTCTATAATAGTAAATAAATTACAAAGTAATAAGTTAGTATATAAATTAAATAAATATCATGAATTTAGAGGGTTTTATTTGAATTGTAATCAAGAATTTAAAACCAACTTAATAGTTGTACCACATGGTATTTTTAATCAATGGCTAAATTATATTAAGGACTATACTCAATTAACATATTATGCTGTATCTTTTTCAAATGATTTAAAAAATATACCGTACGAAAAGATGTTAAAAGGAGAATGTGATGTACTATTGGTTAAATCAACAAAATATAATGACTTTATGAAAACTTTATATACTAAGTATCCTTATTCGGTAAAGAATACAAATAGTATACTTACAAATTGTCATCAAGCATTAGAGCAAGAATTTTATACTAATATATATAGAGTATATACTAATTGTAGAGATCACAATTATAATAATAATTTTCTAGAAAATTTATCAGTTCTAAAAAGTTCAATAAATAAAATTGATATTGATAAATTAAAAGAGGATATTGAAAAAGCTGGAAAATTTAAATTAGACATGATATATGAATATTCTGGGCCGGTATTTCAACGTGTTTTTATTGATGAAGCAAATTCAATTAAAATAGCAAAATGTATGCCTGCTTATGGAAAAATAAATTGGTTTATAACATCATCTGTAGAAGATTTACTATATTCTAATGGAAAAAAAAATTATCAATCAGGAAAAATTTTAGTAAATGGTATTAAGGGACTTGGATTTATAAAAGAGACATTTTCTAATAATAATGGTAAACATTTAACAAATTTTGTACAAGATACTTATTTAAAGAATATGGATAGTTTTGTTGAAAGTTCTTTTGATCTTCCAGATCCAATAGAAAATAAGATTAGTTGTTTTACACCTCAAGAGTTAAAAATTTTACAAGGCGTTGCTATACCGGAAGTTATTCAAGCGTTGAATGCTGGTGATGTTACGTCTGCTATCAATAAAGTAGGATGTAATATTACAAATGAAAATTCTATTGTAGATATTGTATTAAAAAATTTAAATACAGAACATGAAAATAAAACTAATCTTTTAAAAACTAAAATGGAATCAGAAACTAATATAAATAATGAAATAGAAATACTTAAAGAAAATATTAATCATATAAAATCTAATTTAGAAAATAATGATATTATAGAAGATGAAAATAATGGAGAATTATCTGTAGAACAGTTAGATTTAATTAATAAAAAAGAAATTTTAGAGGAGAAAAGGAATTCAAAAAATAATATTAAAAAATCTGTAAAATTATACACAGATCAAGTAAAAGATTTAAAATTCAAAATAGAATCTCTAAAAACTAGAATTACTGATATTGATAAGAAAGAATGTCCTATATGTGCTCAGATTGTATCTTCTCCTGTAGTTACACCATGTTGTAATAACGTTTTTTGTTTTGCTTGCATTGCTCAGGCTATGCATTATTCTGTTAAAAAAGAATGTCCTCTATGTCGTAATCCTGATTTAGATTTAAATAAACTAACTGTTATTAGTTCTGTGGAATCTAAAAAAGAAGATGATAATGAAAAACTTCCTACTAAAATAGAAAGCTTAATAAATTTAATAACATCTAAACCAGATGGACGTTTTTTGGTATTTTCAGAATATGAAAATTCATTTAATGAGATTGTAAATGAGTTAAATAAACATAAGATAGTATACAGTAAATTATGTGGTTCAACAGGTCATATTACAAATCTTATAAGAAAATATACTAATAATGAAATTAAGGTGTTACTTTTAAATGCTAAGCATTATGGATCAGGACTTAATTTACAAATGACTAGTGATATTGTTATATATCATAGAATGTCAAATGATCTTGAAAAGCAAATTATAGGAAGAGGTCAGCGTGTTGGAAGAGACAAACCCTTATGTATAAATTATCTATGTTATGAAAATGAAAATTAGGATATTGTACAATCTAGTTTATTTTCTATTTCTCTATAAGAAATCGTTTTTGGTCTACATAATAAATTATTTTTTTTATTTTTTTTTGTTATTAAATTTGTAAAATAATTATTATTTATAATAAATTTATTATTTTTATTAATATCATATTCTTTATTTTTTTTTAATTCTTTTAAATTGTTATCTATCATAATTTTATTTTTAATTGCTCTACTAAAGTCATTTAATGCTATACTAGCATCTCTTAATTCGTTATTCATTTTTTGTTCTTTATCTAAATTTCTTTTTATTATAGCTTTTTGAAGTTCCTCTTTAAAATAATTTTCACTATATATTTTATTATTTTCTTTTAATGATCTTTTAATAATTTCAATTCGAAGATCTATTTTAAAATTATTATTACTAAATATTTTATTTTCATTTTTATTACTAGATCCTTCTTTTTTTTTATTTATTTCTTCTTGCAATTCTTCTTTAAATTTATTTTCACTAAATACATATAATGGATCTATTATGTTTTCTTTATCTAATAAATTTCTATCTCTACAATATTTTAAAGTATTAACTATACTATTTAAATTATAATCATTATTTTTTACAGTCATTATATAATATATTATATTTATATTAATTATATTATATAATTTTAATAGGAAAATTATGCCGAACAACTTAAACACGCTGATTCTTTTTCGGGTTCTATAGTAAATTGTTGTGCTTTTGCAGCAGCTCTTGTTCTTAAATAATAAATTCCTGTTTTTATACCTTTACTCCATCCATAGAAATGCATACTTGTAAGTTTACTAAAATCTGGATCTTTTAGAAATAAATTTAAACTTTGTGATTGACAAACATAAATTCCTCTTTCTGCTGCTTGATCTATTAATGTTTTTTGAGATAAGTCCCACGATATTTTATATAATTCTTTAATTTTATCAGGTATAGCGTTAATATTTTGAATAGATCCACTATTCAATATAATTTCATCTTTAATTTCATTTGACCATATTCCTGTATTAATTAAATCATTTAATAAATATTGATTTATTACTACAAATGATCCAGCAATAGTATTTCTAGAATATATATTAGAGGTTAAAGGTTCAATACATTCATTATTACCTAATATTTGACTTGTAGATGCTGTTGGCATTGGAGCTAAAAGTAAACTATTTCTCGCACCATATTTCATTACATTTTCTCTCAAAGATACCCAATCTAATATAAAATCATCTACTTTAACAATTGGATCTTCATTCCATAGATCAAATTGAAATTTACCCTTAGATAACGGAGATCCTTTAAATGATGAATAAGAACCAATATATTTTAAATCTTTTATACCAATTATTTCATCATCTTCATTTATATCATATAATTCTTCATCAATAGGTAAATATTTATTTTCTAGTTCTTCTAATTCTTTACAATGTGGAATTTTATTAGTATCTCCTGTTTTCCATGTATAAACATCATCTATACATTTATCATATTCATTTGCTCTTGTATATTTGTGTTTAGTGAAATCTCCTCTTAATTCAATAATCTTTTCTAAATATAAGTTTCTTTCTTTGGCTATTTCCATTGAAGCTTCCATTGATCCATAATAAATTGTGGCAAATATTTCTTTGTTAAGTTGATGTGCTTCTGGACTATCAAAACCTACTCTCATTAAAGAATAAACATCCGCAAGTCCTTGAACACCTATACCGATTGGTCTATGTAATTTATTTGAATATCTTGTTTCTGGAACTGGATAGTAGTTAATATCTATTACTTTGTTAAGATTATGAGTTAGTATTTTTGCTACTTTATATAATTCTCTAAAATTATATTTTGGTTTAAAGTAAGTTATTAATTCACTAAAACCTCCTATATATTCCTTTATATTATCCTTATATACAATAAACATTTGAGGTACTGTATTTAATGAATCTTTTGGTTTTAACTGATCCATAAATTCTTTATTTGCCTTGTTCTCTACATCCAAATATTGATATTTTATCGATAATTTATCTAAATATGTTTTGGAATATGTACAGAATTTACAGGCTTCCTTACCAAATAATATAATTTCTTTAATATTATTATAATCATATGGTTCTACATATTTTGGAAGACCTATTGACGCTAAAGTACAGCAGGCGTATTGATTGTGGTCGGAATACTCATAAATTTCTGAACACAAATTTGAAGAGGATATGGTCCCTATATTTTGTTGATTTGTTTTACGATTAGCTGCGTCTTTGTAACAAATATATGGTGTTCCAGTTTCAATTTGTGAAATTAAAATTTTTTCCCATAGCTCTTGTGCCTTAACACGTTTAAAGACGTGATCATCAAGCTTTTCATATTCACAATATAATTTATTAAATTCTTCTCCATATACTTTAGTAAGACCTTGACATTTATCAGGACACATTAGCGTCCACATACCATTATCCCTCACTCTCTCCATAAATAAATCGGATATCCATAGAGCATAAAATAAATCTCTTGCTCTGGCATTTTCATCTCCATGATTTTTCTTAGCTTCTAAAAATTCATATATATCAGAATGCCAGGTTTCTAAATAAATAGCGAAACTTCCTTGACGTTTACCACTTTGATTTATATGTCTAGCAGTTTCATTAAAAACACGAAGCATCGGAATTAAACCATTACTCTTACCATTTGTACTACGAATAACAGAATTATCAGCCCTAATATCATGAGCCCATATACCAATACCTCCAGCCCATTTAGAAATTTTAGCACAGTCTCTTAAACATTTATATATTCCATCAACAGAATCTTCCATTCCTAACAAAAAGCAACTAAGCATTTGGGGACGATTTGTACTACTATGAAATAATGTTGGAGTAGCATGAATAAAATATTTTTGGGACATATAATCATAAGTTTCTAATACTTTTGGAATATCAGCTTTATGTATACCTAAGGCTACTCTTAAAAATAAATGTTGAATTCTTTCTACAGTTTTACCATTAATTTTTATAAGATATGCTTTTTCCAAAGTTTTGAAACCAAAATAATCAAAGTCATAATCTCTATTATAATTAATTGAAGAATTCAATTTTTGTTTATTATTCATTACTAAATTATAAATTTCTTCGGATATAAGGGGATTAGGTTTTTGATGTTTATCTTTATTATTATATAATTGATATATTGTTTCAGAAAAAGATGGAGATGTAGTTTTATGATTATTAGAGATAATAATACGTGAAGCCAATCTAGCAAAATCAGGGTGTACTGTACTATTACCGGTACATATTTCAGCGGCTAATTCATCTAATTTAGAAGTATCAATACCAGAATAAATTTGTGAAATAACTTTTTGTGAAATTTTAATATGATCTAAAGTTTTAATTTTTGGTTCCATATCACATAAAGATCTTAGTCGCCAAATAACTTTATCAAAAGAAACTTCTTGTTTTTTTCCATTTCTTTTTATAACAATCATTTTTTCAATATTCATTAAATATTTATATCTTCAAATTTTTAAGTTAAAATAATTATTTAACTTTAATATTTAACACTTAAGGTGTGATATTAACATTACTATCATTTAAATGAACACTAAATGTTTGTTTTTTATCTTCTTTATCCTCTTTTTCAGGAGGTATATCAGGAATTTTACTATATAAATCGATCAATTCGTTTATTTTTTCCTGTTTACAATATTTTATAAAATGATTTATATTACTTTTATTAATTTCGATAGATGGTAATGAAATTTTAGAAACTAAATCATTAACAAATTGAATTTTATCTTTAATTGTAAATGTAGAAATCATGTCAGATTTTAATCTATTTATTTTTGTTAAATCCCAATGTCTTATATTCAAAAATTTATTATAAACAGAAATCCTAAAATAGTGTTCTTCTTCTGATTTTTTTTTTTCATTATCAATTTTGAATTGTTCAGTAACAGAATTAGGATTTAATAAATTATAAAGATAAATATCACAATCGTCGAGCATGTAAATATTATATTTGGTATTATTTAAACAAGCATAATCAAATATACCAATAAAAAGAAGAAAATCATCATACCATTTTAAATTTTCATCATATTGTATTTTCATTCCTAAAGCATTTCTAGACAATAATACCAATCTTCCAGCAGTATTACAAACATTAATATTATATCTAAATGGTGAAATTTTTTTTTCTTTCCACAAATTATATATATCTTTAACAAAATTATTAAAATTTAAATAGCATTTATTACTAATAGGAAAATGCATTGTTGGACCAGGATATTTATGGACAATCATATCATTATATGGAATCATGAGGACATCAGGATTATATGGTAAATATAATTCTAAACGTTGCAATGCACATGGATATAAAAAATCATCACCATCTAATGGTAATAGATAATCAAAATCTTTCTGTTGAAAAAATAAATTTAGAAGACTATTATGACCTTTACCAGGTCTACCATTACTAGCTGTTCTAATAATTGATAAATTATTGGTACCTTTAAAATATTCAATAACTTGTGAGTAATAATCATCATTTAAAGTATTTATAACTATACAAATTGTACATTTAAAATTATTAGTTTTTTGATTTTTAACAGATAAATAACTTTGTTCTAGTAAATTTAAATTATCAGAACTTAATATTGTTATCAAAATATTTTTCATATATATATATATATGAAAAATATTTTAATATTTGTATTATAACCACATTACTTATTTACTTTAAAAAAAAATATAAAATATTTTTTAATAATTTTTTAATTAATTTAAACGATTGTGTTAAATATATATTAGGTAATTTATTTACAGTTACTCCAATATTAGTTCCTTTTAGTATATTTTTAATTTGATTTGTAGATATATCATTAATCCAATCACTAAAAACTTTTGAGAATAAAGTATCAAAATTATTAGGATAATGTAGTGATATTTCTTTTAATTTCAACTCTATATTACTATAATTTGTAATTTTATATATTTTATCGAAATCACCACATAATAAATTATAATAGTGAGATTGATCAGGATAATAGCTAAAATCTAATATGAAAGAATTTATAGATACATATTTTATAAAAAATTCATCAACAATAAAATTAGATTCATATTCAGTATAGAATAATTTATTAATATATTTAATGTTATTAACGATATTTTTTTTCATAAGAACAAAAGAATCAGGACATAAATTAAGATAAATACTTTTAACGAAAATATATAAATTATTATTTTTAATATTAAAATATAGAAGATTATCATCTTTATGATATTTTTTTTTTAGTAAAATAAGATTATTTTTAGAAATAATCCAATTATTAATATATAGTGTGCTTTCATTATTTGGTTTTTGAATATAAGATAAATCTTTAAATTCCCAATTAATATTATTTTGATTATTAGGTGGAAAATAAATTAATAATTTATTTATTAAAATATTTAATTTGTAATTATGTTTTTGGTCTTTTAAATATGAATTATATAAATTTATGGATGATTTATCGTTATTGATAAAAACAGGTACAGTTTTATTAATTATAAAACTAGATGATAGATCATCTAAAAATTCGATAGAATCAATTAAACTTTCGTTAATTTTTTCTTCAGTATAATTAGTAGATATTTTTTCATCTATATAAGAATTTTCTATATTATTTGATAAATCATTTACAGTTACTTTATTAGGTAATTTTATATTATATTTTTTTATATATTTGTTAATTAAAAGAAAAATTTTATGACCTAAACTATCAAAAATATATAATTTGGTAATTTTGTTTATAATGCTATTATTTTTAAAATTATATACAAATTCTTCTATATCTAATATTGTTTTCAGAAAATTAATAAACTTAAGATTATTAAATTCAATATAATAATATGGTTTAATATTTATGTTTTTAATATTTATTTTACAACAATTTATATTAGACAATATTACGTTTAATTCTTTAATATTAATTTTTAAATCTATTTCTTTTTCATTTAAACTTTTAAATTTTATCTTATCTAATAAAAATAATATTTCTTTAATTTTATTGTCATTATCATTTATTATTATCTTACAGTTATCAATATTAATAGTTATTTTAATGTTATAAGTTAAATTTATATTAGTAATTATGCCTATAGTCTCTTTATTTCTTTTTAAAAATATTTTATTTATAGATATTTTATATGAATCAGATTGTTTATTGATTTTAATTTGATTCATATGAATATCTATATTATGAAATTTACAATTTATATTTTTTATGATATATTTTTGTTTATAAAGTATAAATGATAGAATTCTTGATAATTTTTTATAGCCGGTTCTTATATGATGATCGATATTATTGATTATTACACTAGCAATTAAATCATTATTTTTATCAATTAATATATCAATATCATCATTGAAATTAATTTTAATATTTTTAATAATAGCCAAAATGTATGGATTTTTATTTCTATTGTATAATACAATATTTAAATTATATATTTGAATATTCTTAACAATATTTTTTAAAATTTTATTAAGCGGTAGATATGCTATTTTAAAATATAGTTTGTTATAATTTATATATTGTTTTATTAAACTTTCTTTATAGTCTAATGTATATTTTTTTATATTTCTATGATAAAAATAATTTATTATTGTATTCATAATTTTATTAAAAGTTAATTTAATTAAATTATTAATAAAGCTTATAATCATTTGATTTACTGTTAATTTACCTTTATATTTTTTTAATTGTATTTAAATAATAGTAAATTAAGTATTTAATAGAAAAATGTTATTTTATCAAGTAATCAAAAAATATTACTAATATATATTATAAATATTATGGACAATAATAATTTATATTGGGTAAGAGACACTAATACAATATGGAAAAAATGTGTATTAGAAGAAATTGATGAAAACTATATGTATTTCACTCTAGAAAATAGTAAAAAAATTAAATTTCTAAAAAAGGACAAAAAACAATATCTATTAAGAAATTCAGATGAAGAAGATAAATGTCCTAATTTAACATCATTGATTCATTTAAATGCTGCGAGTATTCTTAATAATATTAATTTAAGATATATTGATGATAATATATATACTTTCAATGATAATATATTATTAGCAATTAATCCTTTTAAAAATTTAGATATTTATAATATTAATATAATAAATGAATGTTATAATAATGTAGATTTTAAAAAACCACATCCTTATTTAATAGGAAAATTAGCATATATAAACTTAAAAGAAAATAATAAAAATCAAACAATTTTAGTAAGTGGAGAATCAGGAGCGGGAAAAACACAAACAACAAAATATATTATGAATTATATATCATCAACTTCTTATAATAAGATAAATAATATAGAGAGAAAGATATTAGCATGTAATCCTATTTTAGAAGCATTTGGTAATGCTAAAACAATTAAAAATGATAATTCTAGTCGATTTGGTAAATTCATAAAATTATTATTTGATAAAAACTATATTTTGGTAGGAGGAGAAATAAATAATTATTTATTAGAAAAAATAAGATTAACATCATTGTCTAAAGATGAAAGAAATTTTCATATATTTTATATACTAATAAAATCATTAGATAAGTCAAAAAAAGAAGAATTAAATTTAGATGATAATATAGATTTCTATAATTATCTAAATAAATCAAATATAATTAATAGAGATGATGGTGTTAATGATATCGATTTGTATAATGAATTAATTGAATCATTCAATATACTAAATTTTTCTAAAAATGAGTTAGATCATATATTTAAAATAATTTCCTTTATTCTTAATTTAGGAAATATAGATGAAACCGATAATGATAATAAATATTTGAATAATTGTTGTAGTCTAATTCAGATAGAAAAAAAAAATTTGATAGATATATTAGAGAACAGATATTTGAATGTTAATAATGAGATTATTATAATAAAAAATAAAAAAGAAGAAATGTATATAATTAGAGATACTATTTCACAAATTTTATACGATTTATTATTTGATTTTATAGTAAAAAAAATAAATAATATAATAAAATCTGATTATAGTTATTATATTGGTATTCTAGATATTTTTGGTTTTGAAGTATTTGAAGAAAATGGTTTTGAACAATTATCTATCAACTATACAAATGAAAAACTGCAAAATTTATTTAATAAATATATTTTTGAACTGGAACAAATAGAATATAATAAAGAAAATATTGATTGGAAAAATATTGATTATCCAAATAATAATGCTATAGTTAATTTATTTGAAAATAAAAAAGATGGTATTTTTTCTTTGTTAACAGAACAATGTATTTTAAAATCTGGTAATGATAACCAATTTTATGATACTCTTACTTTAAATTTAGAAAAAAATGATAAAATAACAATAGAAAAATCTGATATAGTATTTAAAAAATTAAAGATACATCATTATGCTGGAATAGTACCTTATACTATCAATAATTTTGTTGAAAAAAATAAAAATATATATGACGATAGACTAAATGAATTATTTATAAATAGTAGTAATATTATAATAAAAGAATTAGATTTTAATATTAATAATGTAGAAAAAGGCAAAAATAATTTTATTATTAATAATTTTAAATTACAATTAAATCATTTATTAGATCAAATTAATTTAACTAAACAACATTATATTAGATGTATAAAACCTAATGATATAAATATATTTAACGAATTTAATAGAATAAGAGTATATGAACAATTAAAATATTGTGGTGTATTAGAGGCTATAAAAATTGCAAGAGCAGGATATCCAATAAGAATAAAAAAAAATTTATTTATAGATGAATTTTATACATTAATGAATAGTTTAAAAATAAACCTTAATGATAATAATATTCATAAACTAATAGTTTATTATATAAATGATAATAAAAATTTATTCCAAATAGGCAATAGTAAAATTTTTATGAAAAGAGAAGTTTATGAAGAAATATGTAATAAAAAAAAAGAAATATTAATATTGACATGTATAAAAATTCAAAAAGAATTTAAAAGGTTTATTTATCAAAAAAAATATAAAAATTTTAAAAAAATATTAATTAATTTACAATTAAAATGGAAAAAATATATTAATGAAAAAAAAAATTGTATAAAAATACAATCAATAGTACGAAAATTTATATCAAGAAACAGAATGATAAAAATTAAATCGGCACATAATATAATTTACAATAATTTTTATTCTAATTATCTCCGAAAAAAATATCTAAAATTTAAAAGTTCAACTACTTATATTCAAGGTATAATTAGAATGAATATTCAAAAAAATATATTTATTAATTTAAAAATAACAACTAGTTCTGTTTCTAAAATTGAAAATCAATTTATTAGATATAAGAATAGATTGGTAATACTAAAAAACCTAAAAAATATTATATCATTAAATAAAAAAAATGAATTATTAGAAAATGAATTAAAAGAATTACGCAAAAGTTCTAATTTTGAAAAAGAATTAATGGAAATTAAAAAACAGAATGATATAATGTCAGAAATTATGAAAGAAGATTTCGAAAATTCTGAACACAAATATACTTTATTAGAAACTGAGTTTGATGAGATTACAGAAAAAAATAAACAATTAGAAAATAATATTAAAAATAGTGATAATGTTATCTCTGAAAAAGAAATAATGATAGAGAAATTATTAATTGAAAATTCAAAATTAAAAAAAATACAAAATAAGAATTTGGAAACTTTAGAAAATAAATCTAATGAAAATAAAAAGAATTTACATGTTACTGATATTGAAGCTAATTATGAATTAGCTCAAAAAATGGAAGACTTATATTTAAAACTAAGTATTGCAGAAGAACAGCTTCAAAATAAAACAACAATTAGTAATAAAAGTTTTTTTGATTTTATAAAATCTATCTTTTAATCATATTTAGGATTTTTAATTTTATCTATAATATCATCTAATGTATCTATATTAAAAGTTTTTATAGCTCTATCTATTAATTTATAAAATATAGCTTGTAATGCTAAAGTATCACTCATTGCTCTATGTGCTCTTTCATTCTTTACTTTATATATTGTTGTTAAAGTTTTTAAACTATGTGAATTTAGTGTTTTTGATACAAGTTGACTTAATCGAAAAGTATCAATATATTTATATATATCTAGATTACAATTAATTTTGTATCTTAAAAATTGATATTTTAGAAATAATTGATCAAACGAATCATTATTATGAGCAACTAAATATGTTCTATTTTTGTATTTATTATCTTCATCATATAATTTTAAAAATTTATTAAATTCATTTAATCCTTCATATTGATCAATCCCTTCATCTTTTAGTAAATCGTCTGTAATATTAGTTATTTCTACAATTTTTTCAGGTAAAGGGTCCTTTATCTTTAACAAAACATTTAAATTGTTACCTAAATTATCAATTGCAGCAATCTCAATAATATTATTATGATATGGATTAAAACCAGTAGTTTCTAAGTCATACCAAATAATTCTATTTATAGATTTTTTTATTTTCATCTTTAGATTTTATATTAATAATAATTATCCTTTATATAATATCAAATTTAATTAAAAAGTTCTTGTATTTTCAATAAACAAGATTCTTTTAATTCAACAGGTATATTATTTAAATCTATTATCATTTTATTTGTAGCATAAGTATTAAGCGATGATGGATTATTTCTAAATTTTTCCTTTAATAAAGACCTATTACTAATAAGTTTTACAGCAGTTTTTGTTCCACAATTTTTAAAACATGGTGGTATGTTATCGGACTTATCACCACATATTATTTTTACTTCTAAATCTAATTCTGGACTACCTAAAGATTTTTCATTTAATTTTTGTTCTTTAAGATTTATTATTAATGTTTTATCATCAATTAATTGTAATAAATCATGATCATTTGCAATAATAATTATATTATTTTCTTTATTAATTTTTTTAATGTAATTTTTTGTAAGATATATTATATCATCTCCCTCTAAATTCTCATGTTTTAAAACTTTACATTTTTTATCTCTAATAATTTCTGGTAATATTTCTTCATAAACTCTTTTAAAAATTAAAGAACCAGAAAAATTATCTTCATATTCTCTATTAGCCTTATAGGTATCAAAATATTTATTTCTCCATATGTCTTTTCTTGAACAATCTCTGCAAAATATAATATTTTCAAAAGGTATATCATATTTTTTTTTTATTTTTAAAACTGTTTCTAAAAATTTATCTTTAAACTTTTCCATATAAATATTATTAATACTCCAATCATAATCATTCTCAAACTTATCGTCTCTATGGGCAAACCAATACCATCGTATTGTTGCGTAATATCTATAAAAAATTAGATAACTTGTGTCAATTATTAGAAAATTCATTTTATTATAATATATTTATTGTAATATTATGTCAAATTTATTGTCTAAATAAAAATATTTAAATAAAAATATATTTAAATATTAATATGTATTCTACTTCAGAATCTTCTACATCAAATTTAGATAATTTTTTTAATAAATCATTTAATACAATATTAAACACAATGAAAGCTAATGAAAATACCAATCAAATTAATACTATCATGACTAATTCAATAGGAGGAAAAAAAAAAAATATGAATAGAATCAATACTATTATGACTAATATTATTGCTAATAAAAATCAAATAAAAAATATTAAAAATGATGATAATAATCAAGTAATCATAGAGCCTAATAAAAATATATTTTTAGTATCATACAGATCTTCAAAAATTTTTAAAATATTTATTCATGAACTTATTAATAATGGAAGTTTTAATAATATTTATTCATTTAGTACAGATAATAAAACTCCATGTGATAATAAGATTATAATAAGAATATCAAATAAAAATTCTACAGTAGATAGTATTAATTCTGAATTAAAAGGTATAAAAATTCAATATGAATTGTCAAGTAAATCGGAAAATATTGGTCTTGTTGTAGATTATGGAAAAATTTATAATAATACAAGTGAAAAAAAATATAAAATACAGGAATATTATATTATAGAAAAATATGGTATAAATTTAGATAGTATTTTACGCAATAGTTCTAATAATTATACTTATAAGACTGTTATTAAATTTATGAAAGAACTACTAGAATCTATTCATATCATTCATCAAAATAATTATGCTCATCTAGATTTAAAACCTGAAAATATATTACTTAAAGATATATTTTCAGTTAATAATAAAAAAATAAATAATTTTGATTTTGTTATTGTTGATTTTGGTGGAGCAAAAAAAATAAAAGATGATATATCCAGAGAAATATATGGTCAAATGGCTTCAGCTGCTTTTAGCCCTCCTGAAATCCTAGATTATTTATTCGGTAAAAAAAGTGATATATGGGCATATGGTATTATATGTTATTTATTATGTATAAATTCAGGTTATAAAGAATCTAGTTGTACAAAAATATTTTTAGGAGAAAATAAAGATATTATTGAAAAAAATATAAAAAAAGAAATTAACTACAGTTTAAAAAAAAAAATAAAATTTAAAATAACTTCGAATGAACTTGATAATTTAAAAATCTTTTTTCTTAAGGTTTTTAATGTAAATAGTGAAATGAGGCCTAATACTACCGAATTACTTAATAATACTATTTTTTCATAAAAAAAATAATATTTTATGAACATTGATAGCATTGTTCATGATAATATTTTCCATTACTTTTAACTCTTTCTTGAGTACTAAATACATCTTTCTTACATCGAGGACATAAACCACGTGATGTCCCTAAATTACCACCAGTTTGTTTTGATAAACTTTTATTATTAGATTCTTTATTATTATTAGATTGTACTTTATCTTCTGATATTTTTTCTTTTTCAATTTTTTGTTTTAAATTAGACTTAGAACTTTTTTTTTCTTTGTAAAACATTTTTGTAGAAACTATCTTATCTGTTTCAGGTCCATATTTAATAGCATTTAAATAATTTTTGATTATCAATTTACCATGAGATGTTGAAGTATCTATAACTTGATCTGTTTCAGGATCTATAATTTGAGAAAAACTTTCCATATATTTATATTATATACTAATGAAATTTATTTGCTTATTTTAAACGTATTAAAAGAAATTGATAGGAATATAAATATTATTTATAGAAGCTCTTGTGATTTTATCCCATATTGATTCAGTATATATATTTTCTATATTTCCAAAATTATATATTAATATCTTATCACAATTAATATCATTTAATTGATGAAATACATTATATAAATTAAACATTGCTTCTTTGAAATCACCATTTGAACTTAGATCTACATATCCTAAAAATTTATCTTTGTATTCAAAACATATTGAATTAAAATCTATTAAAATAGAATTTTTTAAGTAATTATTAGTTACAGAACAAATTTCTTCTTTATTTTTTTGAAATTCAGTATCATCCGGATATGATATCAGATTTAATATGTATAATGGTTTGTTGGGACAATAGTGTGATTTTAATTGTCCTGGAGATATATTATCAGTTACATTTGTTTTATGTAATATTTTTAAATAATGAGATTTACAATATTTATTATAAAATAACTTTATATCATATTCTGTTATAAATCCCTGTCTCAATATTGATAATTCTGAATTTTCTAATTTTACTACAGTACTTTCTATTCCAAATTCCGAAATATAATCATTATCATTAATAATATTAATTTTACATGATTCAAAATATTTTTTTACATGTTCTAAACAAGTAGAACTTACTTTTCCTGAAATATTAGCACTAGGTGCAGCAATAGGAGTTTGGGCATACTGAATTATAGATCTAATCGCATTATGTTTCGGTGATCTTAGTCCTACATAGCCATTGTTACAATTTACATTGGAAGCTACTATTTTACTTGCTTTTACTACAATTGTTAATGGTCCTGGCCAAAAATTATCCGCTAAAAGTTTAAACCAATAATCATCCATTTCATTTAAATTAGTTAATGATTTTGAATCATAATAGCCTAAACAATGAACTATTAATGGATTATTTTTAGGTCTATTTTTTATAGCAAAAATGTCATTTATTGCTTTTTCATTGAAGATATTTGCTCCAATTCCATATACTGTTTCTGTTGGAAAAATAACAAGCTCTCCATCTAATACCTTATCAGCAAGTTTTTTCATATTTTCATCTGTATTATCGTATATTTTACATTCTAATGTATTACTCTCTGTGTCAATATTACTCATTAATTATTTTATATTAAATGAATATTTATTGATTCAAATTTTTTATATTTTATCTAAATAAATATCAATATAATTGTATTATGATCGATAATTTATTAAATGATATTAATGATAAAATAAAAGTTAATACAATATTTGAAATATATCCCAGAAATTTTGAAAATAGTATTAATTTTTATAAAAATTTCCCTAATGCACATATATATATTTTTGAATTTGATTCTAATTTCATTACTTTATATGAAAATGATATCAATATATATAAAAACAGAATTTCACTAATTAAAGGAAATATTTATAATTATAATATAGAAGTTGATATATGTCATATTAATAATCAAGATTATAATTTCATTCATCATAATATTCCTATAAATTCTGTTAAATTATTAATAGATGATAATAGAATATTATTTGATAATTCAATTTCAAATTTAAAAATGTTTAGTATTTTTGAAAATAAATATAATTGTTATGACAATAATTTTTATTTTACTTTTTATGGCTTAAATGAAATGTATTCAAAAAGGAAAAACTGTAATAATATAATAGAATATGAACTAGATAAATATAATCCATTTTTACAGAAAAGAGGCTATATGCTTACAAGTGCCTATTTACATATTTATTGGAATAAATTATATCAAAATAAAGAATGATCGGATTTTCAAAAAATATTAAACACAATAAAATATATAATAATCTTAATAAAACATCAATATATATATTTAATAATAAATATTATATAGTAAAAAATAGTAGATGGAATTCATTAATGTATTCACAAAAATATAACTTAATTTTTTTAATAAAAAGTTATAATAAATATTTTAATAAAAACTATACATTAAAAGAATTAGAAAATCAACCTTTAAGTTTATATCAAAATAATATTTATCCTGTAAAAATTTATGAAACATTATGTGAATGGTTAGAAAAACTTGTAGATGAAATATATCCAATATTTAGTAAATTATCATCAGAAAAACATTTTGGATGTATAGGTAAATATATAGAAAAAGCTGTATCTATCTTTATTGGGTATAAAATATACGAAGGTATAACATTTTTAATTTAGATATAAATCATCTAAATTCTGAGTGTAGTGATGAAACTATTGAACAATATAAAATAATTTTAAATAATTATAGTGAAAATGTATATACAAAATATATAAGTAATATTACCGGAGAATATAATGTTAATTTCTGCATGTTTAAAGCGGAATGTTATCTTAACAATATTAGATATAATTGTGAAAGAATAAATAGAAATAAAAAAAATGGATTATATTTTACTAAAAGTAATTGGATAAATCCTCGAGAATATGGTTTTGATATTGAAGGTGAAGATCCTAGATTATTTATTTTAAATAATAAAGTTTATGCCATTTTTATTTGTTTATCTCCATATTATTTACAACAAAGGTGTATAGGACTGACATTATTTGATGAATGGCAACCTAAATTTCTTCAAATCGAAAATATGAAACATAATTTTATTGAAAAAAATTGGAGTCCTTTTATAAAAGATAATAAATTATATTTTGTTTATAATTATGATCCTCTAATTATAATTCATTATAATTTATATGATAATGGAGTATGTACTATTGTATTTAAACAAGAAAATATTGATTTACCCTTAAATACATCTAAAACATTTTTAAGAGGAGGTTCTAATTTAATACACTATAAAGACAATTATTATATAGGTGGTTGTCATTCAAGAATTTATAAAGGCTGTTTTCACCATTATACAATAATAATATTATTAGATACAAAAGAATGGAAAATTGTATATTTATCTAAACCTATTATCTATTATTATTCATTAACAAATAAATTAAATGCTTGGCATGAAAAATGTCAACCAATGTTAAAAGATTTAAATAAAAAATATAATATTTTAATAGATAAAACTCCTAATATAATACAAGATCCAATAAGTCTATATTTATACAATGATAAATATTTTATTACTATAAATGTTAGAGATTGTGTAAGTTTATTATATGAAATACAATTTAAAAATTTATTAGATTTTATAGATTATTCTTTTAAAAATATAGGTTATTGGGATAATCTTACTAAAATTTATACTATAAATATAAATGAATGATATATTAGTTAAATTATTATTAAAAAATTATTTAAAACCAAATAAATTAAATAATATATAAAATGTTAAAACGTATAAATAAAGATATTGCTGATTTAAAGGATATAGCTTTATCAATGTCAGTTGATTATAATAACACAAATATCATCATTTATACAAAATTTAAAGGTCCAGATGAATCTGATTATAATGGTGGAATATGGAATATACGTATTGAATTACCTCAAGAATATCCATACAAATCACCTTCAGTAGGTTTTATTACAAAAATTTATCATCCTAATGTTGATTTTAATTCAGGATCTATTTGTTTAAATGTTCTAAATCAAACTTGGACTCCTATTTATAATTTATGTCATATTTATAATACTTTTCTACCTCAATTATTACTATATCCTAATCCAGAAGATCCTCTTAATTCCGAAGCTTCTATGATATATTTAAAAGATATAGATTTATTTAAAGATAAAGTTAAAGAAAATATTACTAAATATAATGTTAAATAAAAAAAAGGATTTTAGAATTTATAATAATAATATTGATATTACAAATCAAAATATAACTAAATCTTTTATTGATTATGAAAAACAATTAATAAAAAAAAAAAATTCTATAGTAAAAAAAAAAAAAAAATTAATAAAAAATAAAAAATTAAAATAATATAAAAAAAAATAAAAAAAAAAAAAAAAAAAAATTTTAAAAATTATAAAAAAAATAATAATAAAAAAAAACAAAAAAAAAATAAATTTTTTATTTATTAAAAAAAAAAAATAAAAAAAAAAAAAAATTCTATAGTAAAAAAAAAAAAAGAATTTATTAAATATCCAAATTCTGAATTATATATAAAAAAATATAATAATTCAATACATAAATCTCCAAGAAAATTTCGAGAATTAATATTAGATGAAGAAATAACAGATACAAAAAAAAATAATTCTGAAAATAAATTAAAAAATTTATCTTATTATGATAATACTACATTTATTAATATTGAAAAAAAAAATTTAAATAGTAAGAAGAAGAAAAATGATAATAATATTTCTTATTGGAATTTTAATGAAGATCTATCTAAGATTACTCGTGTAATTGGTGATATAATATATCAATTCAATATTAATTCCAATACTGATGTTAATTTTGTAGAAAATTTTTGTTCACTAAGAAATAAAAATATTTAAGAAATTATTATTCAGTTTGACTTAATATCCATATATTTTTTTAAAAATATATAAATTATTAAATTCATGATTAGTTACTGTGAGATCAATAATTTTTGTTAACTTAAAGCCACATTTTTGTAATAATTTTATATATTTACTAATTTTATATATAGTAAATTTGTGTGTATTTTTTATAACTTTAGAATTATCTTTAAGTTTTATATTTTCAGTAAATGTAACATTTTCTTTATTAAATAACCAATCAGAATTATATTTGAATTTATTAAAATGTAATTCTGTTTGTGTTACTCTTTTATGACTATGTTTTTGAGGATTAAATAATGGAATAAGCGATGATGCTTTTTCTAGAACCGGATCAAATTTTTTTGGATGAACTAGATGTAATACTAAATATCCTTTTGATTTTAACCAATAATTAAAATTTTTAAATACTTTTTCTGGATTATCACTATAATAAATTGTAAAAAATAAGCATAAAATATGAGAAAAAGTTTTTTTCTTAAATATCAATTTATTATGAAAATCTCCTTTTATAAGATCTAAACCAGCATTTATTTTTTTTGCTTCTTTTAACATATTATGTGAATTATCTAATCCTGTACATTTATATTGTTTTTTATCTAATATTTTTAGATGATTTCCAATTCCACATCCAGCATCTAATATATGTATTTTTTCTTTATTATTTTTAGCATATAAATCTAAAGAATAAGTCTTAATATTTTGAATTTCATATTCATTTTTCATTATAGAATTAAATAATTCATTATATATTCCCGCATAAAATTTATCATATATTTTATTATAGTTATCGTGAACAATAATTGATTCAAAATTTTCAATATTATCCCTTATTTGATGTTTTTGTTTGATATAATGACCTAATATAGCTAGTATAATTATTCCTAAAAAAATATATATTAATTTGTAATCAATTTTATTGATTAACATCGTTATTAATATAATAATATATAAGTTTTCATTAAAAAAGTCTAAATTATTGATAAATAAAATTAAAAAATAATGAAAACCTTAACGATTAAATAAAGTTTAATGAATTTAAAAATCGAGAAATTAATATTATTATATTTAGAAATGATATTACTAGTGGTATATAATTCATTTTTTTTATAATATAACAACATTATTAGAATTTAAAATATTATTATATATATATATATATATTCATTAAACCGAGCTTAATACTGTAACAAAATAAAAAATAAAAAATTTTATTTTTCATTAATCAAAGAGAAAATTTTAAAATATTTTATTTTAATATATTAAGAATGTTGAATTGGATATTAGATACCATTTTTTATAAAGAAGATAATATTCAAAATAATTCTACAGAATTACGTAATAGATTAAAAATTTTTGAAAAAAAAAGATCTGTACGAATTATTGAAAACTATTATCTTAGCTATAAAAAAAAACTAGAACTTAGAATTAAAAGAGCTCAAAAAAGGAAATTATACAGAATTCTAAATAGAACTAATAATAGTTTATTAAACTATTTAAAATCTTCAGAAACAAATAAAAATAATAATATTTCTAAGTATCAATTGGGTATTAGAAAACATCAACATCTTTACAAATAAAATTTAAATAGATCAATTAAATATCTATTTAAAGATTTTTATACTGTTTACTATAAAATGAGTAATAGAATATCATTAAATGATCTAGCAACAGAAATTGTAAATAATAAAAGTTTAGTAACACAAGCAGATATTTCAAACATACCTATAATTCCCTCTCAAACATCTAATAATGGTAAATTTTTAACTACTGACGGGAGTTCAATGACTTGGGGGATAGTAAATACCGATATTTTACCTAGTCAGACATCAAATTCTGGTAAATTTTTAACTACTGATGGTACTACATATAGTTGGAGTGAGATTTTACCAACCCAAACAGATAATTCGGGTAAATTTTTGACTACAAATGGCACCACTCTTAGTTGGACAGGAGGCTCTCCCGCTCAAATAGATGTAGCCACTGATCTCAGTGAGGAACAAAGGTGGGGGGTTTCGCATGGTGATCGCCGTTATACTTGGTTCATTGAGGGAGCCAATTTTCACTCTTTCAACTCTAGTGGTCCAAACACACCTAATATTAGCACACTAGTATTCGTAACACCAGTTCAATATATGATGAATGGTGACAGAGGCAATTGGGAAACTGGACCACAAGGTGCTATCAGTGCTGCTTCAGAATTTCAGATACATCCTATGAATGGAACGCACTATAAATTTCATGGAATTGGGTGGATAATAAATGTTAGTGAAATAAACAACCTAAGTGCAGGGAATAGTACAGGGATTGCGAGTATGGGTGACTCAAGATGGGGTGTATGGGGGAGCAAAGACGGTGCAACATGGGAATGGCTTGTAACCTGCTCATTTAACAACAGCAGTGTCGACACAAACAACACTACAGACATCTATATACCAAATGCCTCTTTTACGTACGATCATTTTCTCCCAGCACTACCTAACCCAATGCCACAATGGACAGACGCAAATTATACAACAGCGGCTTGGGACGGTTCTACTACACCGGGAGCAACTCAAATGGCCAATCATCGTCGATATAAGATAGACTTTAAGCATAAAGATTATTATTTATATTATAAGGTAAAGCACCTCAAACTAGGAACTATTTACACTGGTTGGTCAGAACAATTACCAAGTGGTCAGAATTGGGGACAACAGATGAAGTGGCAGAAACTGGGTTCACCATGGCAGGAAATCGAATTTTATTGAGATAGAATTTGATAGGAACCAAAATTATATAATTTTACAAAGATTGATTTAGAATAAAAGCTTTTAATGAATAAAATAGGCACTATCTTGTTATTACAATATATTCTGTAAATAAATCTAAAAATTTAGGCAAATATCCATAAAGTTTGTAAATTTGAATTGGCAAAAAAAAAAAAAAAAAAAAAAAAAATATAAAAAAATTTATATTTATTTTAATTATTAATTTTTTTTATTTTTTTTTTTTTTTATATTACAAAAA
>Ga0206130_10000704_pt1 | contig 53225 bp, 41 predicted proteins | sample Helgoland_Spring_9_FD_148637 | JGI IMG/M metagenome (GOLD analysis project Ga0206130, IMG submission 148637) | Pelagic subsurface seawater microbial communities from Kabeltonne, Helgoland, North Sea - Helgoland_Spring_Bloom_20160512_1 | ecosystem: Environmental > Aquatic > Marine > Epipelagic ...
TAGACATGGAGATCACTGGCTCAGGAAATGTTGGTGGTTCGAGGCGGAGGTCTAAAGATTTGTCGCAAAGTGTATCACCTGTAACAACATCTTTGACTCCGATTAAAGCACAAATATCACCTGAATATGCGACATCAATGTCCTCACGGGCATCAGCTTTCATAATCATAAGCCTCGACACACGTTCTGACTTACGAGTACGGGGATTATAAAGTGTAGAACCCTTCTTTAATGAACCTTGATAAACACGATAAAAAACTAACTTACCAACGAATGGATCTGTCATAAGCTTGAAGGCAAGCCCAGCAACCTGCTTAGAATCATCAGGTGCTACTTCGACAGGGTTTTCGTCAGAATCCTCACCTTTCATCGGTGGTAGATCTAAAGGGCAGGGGAGGTAATCGACCACTGCATCCATCAACATTTGAACACCTTTATTCTTAAATGCACTACCAGGAATTACCCCAACAAACTTGATTGAAACAGTAGCTTTACGAATTGCTAGGCGCAGTTCATCTTCAAAAATATCCTCACCCTCAAGGTATTTGTTGGCAATATCGTCATCAAAGTCAGATACCGCTCCAATTAAAGATTCTCGATACTCATTAGCCTGATCAATTTGATCAGAGGGAATTTCAACGGTATCAAACTTAACACCACTTTCATCGCTTTCGTCGTAAATGTAGGCAACCATTTTAACGAGATCAATCAAACCCTTAAAGTTCTCCTCGGCACCTATTGACAGAAAAAGCGGATGTGCATTTGCTCCAAGTTTATCTCGCATGGTCTGGAGGGCAGACAAAAAGTCCGACCCCATACGGTCCATCTTATTGATAAAGGCAAGACGAGGGACATGGTATTTATCCATTTGCCGCCAAACCGTCTCAGATTGAGGCTGAACGCCCTCAACTGAGGTAAATACTGCCACAGCTCCGTCTAAAACTCTTAGGGATCTCTCAACTTCAGCAGTAAAATCTACGTGACCCGGAGTATCTATTATATTGATACGGTGATCGATTCCTGCGAATGGTCCCTCCGACGTAGTCCAACCACAAGAAATAGCAGCAGATGTAATCGTAATTCCACGTTCTCTTTCTTGCTCCATCCAGTCTGTGGTAGCGTTGCCTTCATGGACTTCACCGATTTTGTGCACAACACCTGAATAAAACAAAACTCTTTCAGTACATGTGGTTTTCCCAGCATCAATGTGTGCTGCAATTCCAATGTTACGAGTGTGCTCTAAGATTGTATCACGAATCGAAGAATTAGCTGGAGAGGGTTCTAGTACTGCGGTCATGACAAAAAATTACCAGCGCAAATGAGCAAAAGCACGATTAGCTTGAGCCATTTTATGAGTTTCCTCACGTTTTTTTACAACAGACCCAGTGTTGTTGTAAGCATCAATAAGTTCGTTTGCTAAAGCTTCTGCCATTGGGGTGCCCTTGCGACCTGAAGCAGCATTTACAACCCAACGAAAAGCAAGGCTTTGTTGGCGTTCAAATGCTACCTCAATTGGAACTTGATAAGTAGCACCACCGACTCGTCGACTCTTTACCTCAATTTTTGGGCGAATGTTTTCAAGTGCACCCAAGACAAGATCGACAGGGTTTCCTTTTTCTAATTTCTCAGCCATCTTTTCGATAGCGGTGTATACGACACGTTGAGCAACAGATTTTTTCCCGCTAAACATAACCATATTTATCAAGGAACTGATTAAAGTACTTCCGTGGCGGGGATCAGGGAGCACAGGGCGCTTGTTAGCTTGACGACGACGAGACATAATAAATCAACTTTTAGGTTTTTTAACTCCGTACTTAGAACGGCTACGGCGTCTTTTCTCAACACCTTGACAGTCTAAGGTGCCACGAACAATGTGATAGCGAACACCATTTAAGTCCTTCACTCTTCCTCCTCGCAACAGAACTATACTGTGCTCCTGCAAGTTGTGACCTTCGTCTGGAATGTAAGCAATAACTTCATAACCAGTAGTCAAGCGGACTTTAGCCACTTTTCGTACAGCCGAATTTGGTTTCTTTGGAGTACGTGTAGTTACTTGAACACAAACACCCCTACGAAAAGGACAGGCCTTTAAAGCAGGAGACTTCGTCTTAGATTTTTGCAAACGACGATTTTTTCGTACCAATTGATTGATCGTGGGCATAGTGAATATTTGAGGGTAAAGGATCTAAAGTAAATTTTATTTCAGTAAGATCAAGCTATAAATGAACAGTGTGTGAAATTAGGCAGTCATCGATTCGGTGGCAGCAGCACCAAGTGTGTCTACTTTCATGCGTCTCCATTTCGGCAAGCCTGTACCGGCAGGAATCAAATGCCCCATTATCACATTCTCTTTGAACCCGTTCAAATCATCAACTTTTCCAAGAGTTGCTGCATTGGTTAACACCTTAGTCGTTTCTTGAAACGATGCGGCAGAAATAAAACTGTCTGTTTCTAGTGATGCTTTGGTAATTCCAAGTAATATTGGTTCGGCTTCAGCAGGCTTACCTCCTTTTTGAGCAATAGATTCATTTGTATCCAAGAAAGCGAATCTATCCACTTGATCGCCCCAGAACAATTCTGCATCACCCGGATCAGTGATACGAATTTTAAAGAGCATGCGTGAAATGATAACTTCCAAATGTTTATCATTAATTGTAACACCTTGCAAACGATAGACCTTTTGAATCTCTTCTATCAAGTACTCCTGAACCGCAGAAGGTCCTAATATCTCGAGTATCTCGTGTGGATCCTTTGCCCCCTCGGTAATTAATTGACCCTTATGAACCATGTCACCGTGTTGAACCAGAACATGCTTACCATGCGGGATGAGATGTTCTTCAACTTGACCGGTATCCTCATTGGTAACTAATAGACGCTTTTTAGAGCGCAAAGTTCCTGCTTCAGTAATAATACCATCAATCTTCGCCATTTGACCAACATTGGCTTCTTTGGGTCTGCGGGCTTCAAATAGTTCAGCCACACGCGGTAAACCACCTGTGATATCTTGAGTTTTGGAAGCTTGACGAGGAGTTTTAGCGATAATAGACCCCGCATCAATACGCGTACCCTCATCAACGGCAACTTGAGCTCCGGTTGGTACCGAATAAGTAGCGATTGCCTTGCCTGAAGAATCTTTGACTATGATCTGGGGGTTCAAATCTTCCTTGTGTTCAATCACAACCATTGATTTACCCCCCGAAGCATCCTTTTCCACTTTGGTGGTTACGCCAGGTAGCATATCTTCAAAACCAATCATTCCTTTCTTCTCAGAAAGAATAGGGATATTGTATGGATCCCATTGAGCAAGTAGTGTGGATTCTGCTACATCTTCATTATCCTTAAAATGAAGAAGAGCTCCGGCAGGAACAGGATAGTCATCTACAATCCGTCCGTCAGGGTCTAAAATTTGAATAGATCCAGTTTTGTTGAGGGTTACCTGCTGGCCATTGGCCAAAGTTACTAATCGTAAACCGACAAACTTAAGTTTTCCGGCTTTTCTGATGTGGATAACAGGCTCTTCTCTGCCCGCACTTGCAATTCCCCCAATATGGAAGGTACGCATTGTTAACTGAGTACCAGGTTCTCCAATAGATTGTGCAGCAATAATTCCTACAGCCGAACCTTCTTTAACCAATGCATTAGTGGAGGGATCAATCCCGTATTCCAGAGAAGTCATCCCGTTTTTAATACGAGTTGATAGAGGTGACATAACTCGTACCCGAGTAATTCCCGAAGCGTCCAAATTATCTGCTATATCTTCTGTTATAAGAGATCCGGAAGAAACTAAAGTTTCACTAGGATTAGAAGGATTGGCAATATCTTCCGAAGAGTAACGTCCAATGACTCGATCTCGTAATGGTACAATTTCATTGTCACCTTCCATAATCGCTTTTTTGACGACTCCATCTCTCCGACCATCGTCCTTCATGGCAATAACACAATCCATTGCCACATCACAGAGTTTCCTAGTTAAATATCCAGCGTCAGCTGTCTTAAGGGCAGTATCTGCTAGACCCTTTCGGGCTCCGTGAGTGGACATGAAATATTCCAAAACAGTAAGTCCTTCACGGAATGATGACAGAATTGGTTGTTCAATAATCTCACCTGAAGGTTTAGCCATTAATCCGCGCATTCCACAAAGCTGACGAACCTGCTGCCTATTTCCCCGAGCCCCCGAATCCATCATTAGGTATACAGGGTTAATGGTATCTTTGCCCAAGTTGTCTTCAAGAGAAGTAAAAACATTCTTTGCAATGTCATCCGTCGCAGTTGTCCAAACATCAATAATCTTATTATGCCTTTCGCCACGAGTAATAATGCCTTTCCTGAATTGATCTTCAATTTTATCAATTTCTTTTCGTGCTACGACAATACGGTCTTTTTTCTCATCTGGTATTATCATATCAAAAATACCGATGGAAATACCCGCTTTGGTAGCCATCTCAAAACCCATTTCTTTGAGTTTATCCAGGGCATTTATGGTACTTGCCTTTCCGGTTAAACGATAGGTTTCCAAGATTAAATCCCCTAAATCACCTTTGAGTGCAGGCTTATTAAAAAATCCAAGTTCTTCAGGCCAAATGGTGTTAAAAAGTACTCGACCAACAGTTGACCTAACAACGCTCCTCCCAGGAATACCGAAATGAGTGGTCTTTCCCTTGTCGGGATTTTGCAGATCAATCCAATCGTGAAGGTTTAGAGCTCCGTCCTGCAACGCACTCAGCGCTTCTTCAAGAGATCCGATTATAGGAACTCTTACATTTTCCGCAGGCATCTCATTCTTGGGGTTCATAGTAAGAAAGTATGATCCAAGTACAATATCCTGAGAAGGAGTAAGAATCGGTTTCCCGCTGGATGGAGAAAAGATATTGTGGGATGCCATCATTAACAATTTAGCCTCCATGATTGCTTCAACTGAAAGCGGCACATGCACGGCCATCTGATCTCCATCAAAGTCGGCATTATATGCTGTACAAACCAACGGGTGAACACGGATGGCATTACCCTCGATTAAAACTGGCTCGAAAGCTTGAATCGAAAGCCGGTGGAGGGTAGGAGCACGATTAAGTAGAACGGGGTGGCCCTTGGTTACCTCCTCCAATATGTCCCACACTTCTGGTGAGCGTGTTTCGATCATTTTACGAGCACCACGCACCGTATGAACAAAACCTAGTTCTTTGAGGCGACGAATAATAAAGGGCTCGAATAAAATAAGGGCCATTTTCTTGGGTAATCCGCATTGATGCAATTTAAGCTCGGGCCCAATTACAATCACGGATCTTCCAGAGTAATCTACACGTTTTCCAAGGAGATTTTGGCGGAAACGTCCCTGTTTTCCTTTGAGCATATCACTCAATGATTTTAATGGACGATTACCAGATCCAGTTATAGCCCGACCATGCCTTCCATTGTCAAATAATGCATCAACAGCTTCTTGAAGCATTCTTTTTTCGTTATGGATAATAACATCAGGAGTCTTTAACTGAAGAAGGTTCTTTAAGCGATTATTACGGTTAATAACTCTGCGATAGAGATCATTCAAATCACTTGTTGCAAATCTCCCACCTTCAAGTGGTACGAGCGGACGAAGGTCTGGTGGAATGACTGGAATAGATTCAAGAACCATCCATTCAGGAGAAGCTTCAGATTGGAGAAAGCCTTTGATCACTCGCAGACGACTGGCGAGCTTTTTCTTCATTTGCTTGGACTTGGTATCGTGTATTTGGTCATACAACTCATCCAATTCATCTTGCAGGTCAAGGCGACTTAGAACATCACGGACTGCTTCTGCTCCCATTTTAGCCTCGAATTCGTCACCGTACTCATCAACAGCCTCACGATATTCTTTGTCTGATAACAGTTGCCTGTCTTCCAGTGGAGTGTTGCCCGGGTCAGTTACGAGATATTGCTCATAATAAAGAACACGCTCTAAACTTTTAGCGGTCATATTCATGAGAAGCCCCAAGCGACTGGGCATACTCTTTAAGAACCATATGTGTGAAACTGGTACAGCAAGTTCTATGTGACCCATTCTGTCTCGACGCACCCTTGATACAGTAACCTCAACACCACAACGATCGCATACGACTCCTTTGTACTTTATCCTTTTGTATTTGCCGCAGGCACATTCGTAATCTCGGACAGGTCCGAAAATCTTTTGACAAAATAATCCACCTGGTTCCGGCTTAAATGTACGATAATTTATGGTTTCAGGGTTCTTAACTTCACCCTTAGACCAAGAACGAATAATGTCAGGATCAGCAACAGTTATGGATACTCGATCCATTGGTCCGACGTCTACTCCAAGTGCTTCGTTTAATGCTTCTACGCTCATAATATATACTGCTTAAAATTTAAATTTCGGATATTCTTTTGCTTAATAAAATTACAAACCATCTTCCCCGCGTACGCGAATGTCTAAGCAAAGACTTTGCATTTCCTTCATAAGAACATTGAAAGACTGTGGCGTACCAGCTTGTAAAGAATTATCCCCTTTAACTAGGGATTCATAGATTTTGGTTCTGCCAAGAACATCATCGGATTTGACCGTTAGGATTTCCTGCAATGTGTAAGCTGCTCCATAAGCCTCTAATGCCCAAACCTCCATTTCACCAAACCTCTGTCCACCGTATTGTGCTTTTCCTCCAAGGGGTTGTTGCGTGATAAGACTGTAAGGACCGACTGCACGAGCATGTATCTTACTTGTTACAAGGTGGTTAAGCTTTAGCATGTACATATAGCCGACCACGATCTTTTGGTAAAAAGCTTCACCTGTACAACCGTCATAGAGAGTAGATTTACCATTTTCTGGAAGTTCTGCCTCTTTGAGGTATTCTTGAATCTTAGATTCAGGCATACCATCAAAGATTGGAGTCGCAACTTTCAGTCCAAGTTTTTTACAAGCCCAACCGAGGTGAGTTTCTAAAACCTGTCCAACATTCATCCGACTTGGTACACCTAAGGGATTAAGACAAATTTCTATCGGCGTTCCGTCCGGAAGAAATGGCATATCCTCCTCGGGGACAATTTTTGCAACAACGCCCTTATTTCCATGACGACCAGCCATTTTATCTCCAACTCGCATTTTTTGCTTCTTGGCGACAAACACACGAACATTTTTAATTGCACCTTGATCAATCGAATCGCCTTGCTCAATAGCCTCTACTTTGCGCTCCCTGTCATCTTCTAGATCTTGGAACTTGGATTCGTAACTTTCAATGATTTCGAAAACCTTAATCCTAACTGGCGAAGGGGGAATATCGATAAAGCGATGTACGGAAGACAGCCTACGCAAAAGAGTTTTTGTAATCTTGCGATTTGCTGGGATAATTATGTCTCCAGTTTCTGAGTTTGTTACATTTAAGGGTATTTTTTCTCCCAATAAAATGTTAGACAACGATTCAGTCAATTGAGCCCGCAAGTCTTCTGTTTGATTTCTAAAGTCTTCCTTAATTTGCTTTAATTGACGACGGAAATCGGATGGAGATAATTTCTCCTGTTCGGCATCCGTACGGCTGGATATTTTAATATCCATAACAATTCCTTGAGTTCCAGAGGGAACCCTAAGTGAACTATCCTTAACATCCGCAGCTTTTTCACCAAAAATAGCACGGAGTAGTTTTTCCTCTGGTGCCAAATCCGTTTCGCTTTTAGGAGTGATTTTGCCAACCAGAATATCACTTGGTTTTACTTCAGCACCAATTCGGACTATACCCAAGTGATCAAGATTGCGTAATGCTTCTTCTCCAGCGTTAGGGATATCACGTGTAATTTCTTCCGGACCTAATTTAGTATCTCTGGCGGTGACTTCAAATTCTTCAATATGTATTGAAGTGTAGATGTCGTCTTTAACGATTTTTTCTGAAATTAGGATAGCATCTTCGAAATTATAGCCCTTCCATGGCATAAATGCTACAAGGATATTACGTCCTATTGCTAATTCTCCATTATCCGTACTTGCTCCATCTGCTAAAGCTTGTCCAAGGATTACCTTGTCTCCCTTTCGAACAATCGGCTTTTGATTAAAGCAGGTCCCAGAGTTTGAACGAAGATATTTCCGAAGGTCATAACAATAAATTCCTCTCTTATGATCGCTTCTTGGTTCTTTGAGAAATCGTGGTGGCAAAGTTCCATCATCAGACACAACAATGCGATTCCCGTCAGCCATCGCAACAACTCCTTCAGATTCTGATACGGTAACCGTTTTCGAGTCTTCAGCGACTTTACTTTCGATACCAGTGCCAACAAAAGGGGCCTCAGTTTTTAATAAGGGAACCGCCTGGCGTTGCATATTTGCTCCCATCAAGGCACGGTTCGCATCATCGTGCTCAATAAAAGGAATGAGCCCAGCAGCTACAGAAACAACCTGCTTTGGGGATACATCCATGAAATTTATATCCTCTCGATCATATTCCTGAACTTGATCGCGGTAGCGACATGTCGGTCTACCCTGTAATTTTAGTGTTTTAGCATCTATTTCACTATTAGCCTGGGCAATTATATACTTTTCTTCCTCAAAAGCATTTAAATAAACTACATTTTTGGGGTTTTTGTCTACAACACCTTTGCTGACTCGATGATAAGGAGATTGAAGAAACCCAAATTGATCTATTTTTGCATATGTAGAAAGGGTGTTAATCAATCCGATATTGGGTCCTTCAGGGGTCTCGATTGGACAAATTCGTCCATAATGAGTAGGATGAACATCACGGACTTCAAATCCAGCTCTTTCCCGATTAAGTCCGCCTGGCCCCAACGCTGAGAGCCTTCTTTTATGGGTCATCTCAGCTAACGGATTAATTTGGTCCATAAACTGACTAAGCTGACTGCGTGCAAAAAAGTCTCTAATTACAGTGGTCAAAGCTTTTGGATTTATAAGCTTGCCTGGTGATAAACTTTCGACTCCTTGGTCATAAAGAGTCATCCGTTCTCTAACGACTCTCTCGGTACGAGCTAATCCGCTACGGCAAACATTAGCAAGTAATTCACCTACAGTACGAACGCGACGATTTCCCAAGTGGTCAATGTCATCTATCCCCATATCGAAAATAGAACCAGCATCCTCACGTGCCATTTGCTCATCCGTCTTACCCCGCTTTAGATCGGTAAGTTTTCGGGTTGCTGCTACTAAATCTTCTACAGTTGTAACTCTTACTTCCAGTGGCGAATCAAGGCCTAACTTCAAGTTAAGCATATGCCGACCCACTTTTGCCAGATCATACCTTTTTGTATCAAGAAAGAGTCTGTTAATCAGAGCCTCGGCATTAGCTTTGTGCGGTGGCTCGCCTGGGCGAAGTTTTTTATAAATTTCTTTGAGCGCCTCTTCTTTATTTTTGGAAGTATCTTTCTTTAAACAACGAATAATAGCACCGTCATCAACACTGGTATCAATAGCTTGGAGAGATTTCTCTCCAGCCTTCATGAAAGCACGAAGGTAGGTCTTAGTTAAAGGCTCGAAAGCTTTGGCTAAAACAACACCTTTAGCGCGATCAAACATAGGTTCAATAAGAACATAATTGGAAACATTTTCTTTCTTAACAAGGTCTTCGATAGATAAAGTTTCTATGTTATAAAAGAGGTCTATAATTTTATGATCCGAATCCTTGTCTTTTTCTGGATCCCAATCCATCAGTGCCCGAAGGAAAGTTGTAATTAAAAACTTTCTACGCCTTCTTCTGCGGTCAAGGTAAACATAAAGTAATTCGTGCTGATCAAATTGTGCCTCTATCCAAGTGCCTCTATCCGGTATTATGCGGAATCCATGCAAAGTTTTTCCACTGGTATGAACAGATTCTTCAAAGCTAACACCCGGTGAACGGTGAAGCTGGCTTACAACAACCCGTTCAGCACCGTTAATAATAAAAGAACCACGTTCTGTAATGATGGGCAATTCGCCCATAAAGATTTCTTCTTCGCTGTAGAAAGGTTTATTTTGACCCTCTACTTCTAATCTAAGCCTGAGTTTTACTTGTAGAGGTGCTGAGTATGTACTTTTTTGATCGATACACTCAACCTCCGTCAGTTTTGACTCTCCAATCGTGTAACTAACATATTCAAGCCTTGATTTTTCATCGTAGCTTAAAATAGGAAAAATTTCCCGAAACACTGCCTCAAGACCATCATGCTGACGGTGGGTAGCAGGTACTTGCCGTTGCAAAAAGTTATGAAATGAATCTACTTGATTTTGGATGAGATTAGGCGGGTCAATGACTTCCTGTAATTTTCCGAAGTTTTGTCTTTTCGATGATTCCATAACGGGGGGAGGGGCAGAAGGGATTAAGAGATAAATATAAAAGGAAAAGCCGCCGGTACAATTACCGGACGGCTAAACCAAATTAAATTAAAGCAAGAGAAAACATTACTTGATTTCTGCTTTTGCTCCAGCAGTTTCAAGTTTCTTGGATACTTCTTCAGCTTCGTCTTTAGATACACCTTCCTTGACTGGTTTTGGTGCACCTTCAACCAATTCTTTGGCTTCTTTTAAGCCAAGTCCGGTGATTGCTCGGACTTCTTTGATGACTGCAATTTTATTACCTCCCATTTCGGTAAGGATAACATCGAATTCAGTCTTTTCTTCAGCAGCAGCATCGCCTCCATCGCCTCCGGCAGGAGCAGCAACGGCTATAGCTGCAGGAGCAGCAGCACTAACTCCCCACTTTTCTTCGAGCTCTTTAACGAGATCGGCAATTTCAATTACTGACTGGCCACTAAGCCAATCGATTACTTGTTCTTTGGATATATCTGACATAATTAGTTACCTCCTTGCCTGAATAGCATTAGTACCATTTCGGCGTTTAAGAGCTGTGCTCCTAATATCTTCTAGGTTGGTGGTTAACGGTTGGTGGTGAAAATGGGTCGAATAGAAGAGACCCAAAATTAAGAATCTTTGCTTTTTGCTTGCAGCACATTAAGTAGACCGCGAGCTGGTTGATTTAAAATAGAAACAACTTGAGTAGCTGGAGTGTTTACAAGAGAAAGAAGTTGAGCTCGTATTATTTCTAAACTGGGCAGTTGAGCTAATTTCTTTACCTCTTGAGCGTTTAGAGCACGGTCGCCAAGTACTCCTGCCTTAACGGAAACTTTGTCTTTAGATTTAAAATACTTACCAAGATCTTTAGCAACACCAGATGCATCATCACCACCAACAACGATGGCTGTATGACCAGATAAAAACTCACCCAAATCTGGAAGATTCTTTTCTTTAGCAGCAAGCCTTAAAGATGTGTTTTTTACCACATGAAATTCAGCCCCACGTTCTGCCAGTTTTGCTCTTAGCTCAGAAGTTTCTTCTGAGTTAATACCTTTATAATCGGTAAGGAAGAAAAAGGTAGATTTTTCTAAGTGATCGCTAGCTTCTTTGATAAGATATTCTTTTTCGGGTCTCATTTATGTATTTCCTTAAATTAGTTGAGATCAATGGCTAAACTCGGACTCATCGTGCTACTTATGTGAACATTCTTAATAAATTTGCCTTTAAAGCCTTCTGGCCTTGATGAACTAACTGCATCAATAGCGGCTTGTGCATTTTCAAGCAATTTTGGGTGATCAAAAGAACGCTTCCCAACAAGTACGGCGAGGGCTCCTGTTTTATCCATCTTAAACTCAACACGGCCAGATTTTACATCTTTCACAGCTGTTGCAAGGTCATCGGTTACGGTTCCTGCTTTAGGTGTGGGCATCAACCCACGTGGACCTAGTACTCTAGCTACTGAACGAACTTCTTTCATCGCACTTGTTGTAGATAAAGCAACGTCAAAACCTACCCAACCTTCCTTCACTTTCTTAATCATATCATCAAGTCCAGCAAAATCAGCGCCTGCGGCTAAAGCTTCATCTGCATTGTCAGTGAAGACCAAAACCTTTATGTCTTTACCACTACCATGAGGTAAGTTTACCGTTCCACGAACAGCTTGGGAGCTTTGCTTGGGGTCAACTCCTAAGGAAACTGAGACTTCAATTGATTCATCAAACTTCACAGGATCAAACTTTTGTAAAGCAATAAGGGCATCGCTCAAATTGTTGGTATCGGAAGTGATGCTACTAGCTGAACTCTTATATCTTTTACTTCGGGATTTCATATGGTGTTCCGTGAGGACTAAATTATTTCTATACCCATACTGCGGGCAGTTCCTTCAATGATTCGACACGCAGCATCATCACTGTTGGCATTAAGATCTTCTTTTTTGGTATTAACAATTTCGAGAACTTGATCACGAGTGACCTTTCCAACCTTGTCACGATTGGGAATAGATGACCCTTTTGCTAAACCTGCAGCCTTTTTAAGAAGGACAGATGCCGGAGGAGATTTTAAAATAAAACTAAATGAGCGATCTGCGTATACAGTTATGACCACTGGCAGAATTAACCCTGCTTTATCTTTAGTTTTGGCGTTAAATTCTTTGCAAAAACCCATGATGTTTACACCTTGGGCACCTAGAGCAGGTCCAACGGGTGGTGCCGGGTTTGCGGCACCAGCAGGTAATTGCAATTTGATTAGTCCGACAGCTTTCTTTGACATAATAAATTATTCCTCTTCAGCTTTTTCTACTTGCCAAAATTCGAGTTCTACAGGTGTGAATCTTCCAAAAATGGAAACAGAAACCTTCAAAGTTCCTTTGGTAGGATCAATTTCATCAATATCACCTGTTAAATTAAGGAAAGGTCCATCTAATATTTTGACAACCTCTCCGATAGTAAATTGTACTTTGGGAACTTCTTTACCAGCGGCATCTTGGACTTGGCGTAAAATCCTTCCAATTTCATCTTTAGAAAGGGCAGTGGGGTTATCCTTGCCGATAAAATTAATTACACCATCAGTTCCCTTAATTTTGTACCAGGGATCCTTAAGAAGCATACCATGACGATCAAACAGCTTCATTTCCACAAAAACATAACCGGGATAAAATTTCCTGTCCCGTTGCATTTTTTTGCCATTTTTTACTTCAGAAACAGTTTCAATAGGAACTAAAACTTCTTTAAGGCATTGTGCAAAATCTTCACTTTCCTCCTTATATTTAGCAAGGTATCTCCTTACTTTGTCTTCATGGTTAGACAAACATTGTAGAGCATACCATTGGTATTCGGATATTGTAATTTCGCTCATGAGTATAACTACAAGACTAGTTGGATCTTAAAAGAAGGGTCGCGTACTCTATCCAATTAGAAAGAGAGAAGTCTGCAACAGAGATGAATAGCCCAAGTATAAAAACCCCCGCAACGACAACAGCGGTTGATCCTCGCAATTCAGCGAAATCAGGCCAAGTAGCTTTTTTAAGCTCAGCTATGGTCTCCTTGTAAAAGGTTCTGAATTTGGAAAAAGGGTTCAAAATTAAATATTGGTATGAATGATTTGGTGGCGGGAGAAGAGGGACTCGAACCCACAGCCTACGGTTTTGGAGACCGGTGCTCTACCAGTTGAGCTATTCTCCCAACGCAACCAAAATAGGAATAATTTAGGCTATCTCAGAGATGTTACCTGCACCGATCGTTTTTCCACCCTCACGAATGGCAAAACGCTGACCTGGTTCCATTGCGATCGCCTTTTGCAACTCAATGTTAACCGCCAAGTTATCTCCTGGCATAACCATCTCAACACCTTCGGGTAATTCAACTATTCCTGTTACGTCGGCAGTTCCAAAGAAAAACTGAGGGCGATAACCCTTAAAGAATGGAGTATGTCTTCCACCTTCTTCTTTGTTAAGGACATAAATTTGTGCTTTCGCCTTTGTGTGAGGCTTAATACTTCCTGGCTTTGCAAGAACATGACCGCGTTGGATTTCATCCTTTTCAATTCCACGAACAAGAATTCCGACATTATCCCCTGCTTGGCCTTGACCCAATTCTTTGCGGAACATTTCAACTCCAGTGCAAATAGTTTTTTTGGATTCGCCCAAACCGACAATTTCAATTTCTTCCCCAACCTTAACAACGCCTCTCTCAATACGGCCAGTAGCAACTGTTCCACGACCAGTAATTGAAAAGACATCTTCAACTGACATCAAGAAGGGCTTTTCGGTATCACGAACTGGTTCTTCGATCTCGGAGTCAATAGCCTCCATCAATTTTTGGATAGATCCTAAACCTAAGTCACTCTCCTCATTATCAAGAGCTTTTGTGGCCGAACCACGTATAATTTGTGCGTTGTCACCATCAAATTCATACTTACTGAGCAAATCACGAATTTCCATGTCTACCAACTCGAGTAACTCTTCATCATCGCCGGTCATCAAGTCGCATTTGTTCAGGAAGACAACCAGATTTGGAACATCAACCTGTCGGGCGAGCAAGATGTGCTCACGAGTTTGAGGCATTGGACCCGTGGTAGCGTCTACAACAAGAATCGCTCCGTCCATTTGGGCTGCACCTGTAATCATGTTTTTAACGAAGTCCGCGTGACCAGGACAATCGACATGAGCGTAATGGCGAGCATCTGACTCGTATTCCACGTGAGAAACGGCGATTGTCACTATCTTAGAGGCATCGCGTACTGTTCCACCTTTAGCAATATCTGCATAGGTTTTAACCTCCGCTAACCCTTTTCTTGCCTGAGCATGAAGAATAGCTGTGGTTAAAGTGGTTTTACCATGGTCGACGTGACCTATGGTACCGACATTGACGTGAGGTTTATTGCGTTCGAACTGTTCTTTGGCCATTGGTTTGACTAGTTATGAATGATTTGTGATGGAGCCCACGAGCGGATTTGAACCGCCGACCTCGTCCTTACCAAGGACGCGCTCTACCGACTGAGCTACATGGGCGGGAAATCATAGTGGGGTGGATTTGTGAGAAAAGGATTTAAAATAGATTGTAGATCCTTTCTGTCAAGTAAAGACTACTTTGGTTAAAATCAATCGATTTGGCTTGAATAAGAATACATATTGTAATTTTATGTTTGAATCGTTGCGGGCGTAGCTCAGTTGGTAGAGCACCACCTTGCCAAGGTGGATGTCGAGGGTTCGAATCCCTTCGCCCGCTCCATTTTAGATTATCGCATCAAATATCTCTTTTTTTCCTGCCATAATTTCTGAATAATTTTCCTTATCGCCAGGTTGCTCGATTCTCATTCCTGCACCAAGAAGAATAGGGATTAGTGGAAGGATGTCATAGGGTTTTAGTCCTGTATCAACCATTAAATCAGCTTCACCCAAGCACAATAAATAGTATCCATAACAATCACCCCATGTTCTTGCAATAGCTCCAAGAGTAATTGCTTTTTGCCAGTATTTGTTAATCGGAGAATTAATTAATGTTTGCTGGTCAGTGGTTAAAATTAAAGAGTCATTCATTCCAGAAAAAGCCTTGGGTTTAAGAGTCTTTCCATTAATAAACGACTGCTTGCAGTCACCCGCTATCCAAGTGTCGTTAATCATTGGCAGTCGAAGAAATCCATACTCAGGTCTTCCCTTGTAAGTAAGTCCTATTAAGCTTCCAAACAGTGGAACTCCTTTTGAAAAACCAAATGTTCCATCGATAGGATCCAGCACCCAAACAAAATCAGCATTTGGGTTTATTGACTCTCTTTCTTCACCCGATATTCCATGATTTGGATAAGCACTTATAATTTGCTCTCTTAATTTGTCTTCAATTAGAAAATCAACTTCAGTCACCCTCGTTCCATCTTGTTTAAAACTCCATGATGTTTTCCCAGATTGATGGTCTTGCAATTTGCTGATAACAAAGTCAGTACAAGTCACACAGAACTGGCTAAATTCGTTAAATGAAATCATTGAAAGAAAAATTTGGTCGTGTAATAGATTTTGAAGGTTCTAGAAAATCAGGAATTCAGCAAGCTTCTATCATCGATTTCAAAAGTTTTTCGGTTATTCGGTCCCATGAATATTTAGAATGCGATGGTGACTTTAATGGTTGGATTTTAAATTTAATAAATAAGAGTCCCAATGATTTTTGGGTTTCCCATAACATGTCCATTGAGAAAAATCTGCTTACATCTCAAATGCCCTATTTGATAAAAACTTCTATCAATAAGGACAACATTCTTTGGGGTCCCTGGCTTGATTCACTAAAGGTATACAAAAAACTTTATCCAAACTTAACTGATTACAATTTAAAAAATTTAAGTGATACCTTTCTAACAAAAAAAGACATTGCAGCTCTTAGCAAGGTGTATTGCAAAAGGTCGAAAAAAGCTTATCACCAATCCACTTTTGATGCTTTGGTAACCTTTAAGCTGATCGAAAGATTAAAGGAAAAAGTAAACTTAGCTTTCTTCTTGGAATGAATCTTGGTCAGTCGATGGTACAGAGTCCCCTTCAACAGAGACTAAATCATCCCCTTCATCCAGCTTTACAACTTCTGATACTCCAACAAGGTGGTCTTTATCTGCTAAATCTACAAGCTTTACACCCTTTGAGCCTCTACTGGTTTCACGTATATTAGTCACTTCACAACGTACGGCCTGGCCTTTTTTAGTTAACAATAAAATTTCGCTATCCTGAGCTACACTTAATGCGTCACAAACACCCTCAGTGTTCATAGCGGTAACGCCCTGACCGCCTCGTTTTCGAGGTGTTGTATCCTCAGGACCCTCGGCACCTCCATTTGGCAGAAAAGCAGAGAATTTTGTCCTTATTCCTAAACCATTTTTTCCACAAATAAGGAGTAGGCGCTCATCGTCTACGACCAACATGTTAACCACTTTGTCATTACCTTTGAGCCTGATTCCGCGAACACCTCTAGTTGCTCGACCTTGATCTCTTAACTGACTAGAGGCGAAACGAAGTCCTTTACCATTTTTTGTTAAAACCAACAAATGATCATCAGCTTTGGCAAGCATTGCCTTAAGGACTCGATCGCCCTCATCAATATTAATTCCTTTAAGCCCCCCCTTACGGTGGTTTCTGTATTCTTTAATAAGACTCTTCTTTACAACCCCATTTTGTGTACAAAGAATAATTGAGTCATCAGATTCAAATGAGTCCATACTCAGTACTGCGGCTATCTTCTCATTTTTTTGAAGATTTAGTAGATTTACGATATTTCTGCCTTTCGAAGTCCGTGCTGCTTCAGGAATTTCATAAGTCTTTTCTACATAAACTCTTCCATTAGTCATAATAAACATTAAGGTATCATGTGCGTTGCAAGTATGAAGGACATCTATGGGATCTTCATCTTTTTGACCGCTACCAATGACTCCTTTACCACCTCGGTGCTGAACCTTAAATTCTTCAACAGATGTTCTTTTTATGAAGCCAGTCTTTGTTACTGTTACAACACAACCATCGTTCGGGATAAGATCTTCCATACGAACATCTCCATCAAATTCAGAAATTTCACACCTTCGATCATCTGCATATGAATTTCTTAATTCATTGAGTTCACTTTTAATTAATTCGAGCAGAACACTTTCATTATCAATGATATTACGAAGGTCTTTTATAATATTCATTAATTCTGCATACTCAGCATCAATTTTCTCACGCTCCATACCAGTGAGTTGGTATAATCGAAGATCTAATATTGCATTAGCTTGCCTTTCGCTAAGAGAATATTTTGTGCTTAATTTTTCTTTAGCCTCTAGACGATTTGACGATGCACGAATCGTACGCACAAAATCGTCTAAATTATCTAATGCAATTTTGTAACCCTCTAAAATATGGGCTCGATCTTCAGCTTTTCTCAAACGAAATTGTGTGCGTCTCAATGTTACATTACGCCTATGCTCAATATAACATTCAATAGCTTCTTTAATGTTTAATTGCCTGGGCCTCATTCTGTCTAGAGCTAATAAAATTACCCCAAAACTGCTTTCAAGGGCAGTCAGCTTGTATATTTTATTTATAGTAACTCTTTCAATTTCACCAAGTTTGAGCTCAATAACAATTCGAGTCTGCTCAGTAGATTCATCCCTTAGATCACTCACACCGTCTAATATCTTTTCCTTCACAAGATCAGCAATGCGTGTAACTAAAGTAGCACGGTTTGTATTGTATGGAAGGTGGGTGATAACAAGCTGCTGTTTACCATTAGGTAATTCCTCAATATCCAAAGCGCCTCTGGTTCTGACAATTCCCCTACCGGTTTTCATGTAAGATTCAATACCAGATTTCCCAGAAATACTACCTCCCGAGGGAAAATCTGGACCAGGTAGGATTTGCATGATGTTATCAATGGAAATCGAAGGATCATCTATAATAGCACAAACAGCATCGATAAGTTCACCGAGATTGTGAGGAGGTATATTTGTAGCCATCCCTACAGCAATCCCTGTTGAGCCATTCATAAGTAAGCTGGGCAGGGCACTAGGAAGAACGGTGGGTTCTGTGGAGCTTTCCTTGTAATTCGGAGCAAAATCAACTGTATCTTCGTCAATATCTTTTAAAAGTTCCTCAGATAGTTTAGTTAATTTACACTCAGTATATCTGTACGCAGCAGCTGAATCTCCATCAACGGAACCAAAATTACCTTGACCGTCAACTAAAGGATATCTCATGACCCAAGGTTGTGCCATCCTGACTAAAGTATCATAAACTGAACTGTCACCATGTGGGTGATAATTTTTTAGAACTTCACCAACAACACCAGCACATTTGTCATAAGCTCGGTTGTGAAGCAATCCTTCTCTAAGCATTGCATATAGAACCCTTCTTTGAACGGGTTTAAAACCATCCCTCACATCAGGAAGTGCTCGACTTACAATTACAGACATCGAATAATCGATGTATGCTTTTTGCATGATATCTGTAATATTTTCTTTCATATGGAAAACAATTTAACTGTATTTTATTAAGCGTCTAAAAAACTGACATTTAGCGCATTATCTTCTATAAACATTCTACGAGGTGCAACTTCCTCTCCCATTAAAGTTGTAAAGATTTCGTCGGCCATTACAGCATCTTCAATTTCTACTTTTACTAAAGTTCTAGAGTTAGGGTCCATTGTGGTTTCAAATAACTGCTTAGGATTCATTTCACCAAGACCTTTATATCTCTGAATTTGAAGTCCTTTTTTTCCTAACAATCGGAGTTGCTGGAGATAATGATTTACTCCAGTGATCTCAATGGGTGGGCTTTCAGGATTCTTTGAATCAATTAACTTATAGGGGTGGATATCATCTTCATTGGGTAGGAAAAATGAAACATCAAGTCCAAGATTATCTACCTTTTGTAATAACTTCTCCAACTCATTTGATTCAAAAACTTCATATATATCAAATCTTTGAGTAAAGGTTACTCCATTTCTTTGAATTTCACGCTGTAAAGTATTCGTGCCGCTATCTTCAAATTCTAAACTTTGTGACTCCATGAAACCAACTTTTGCATCAAGATCAGCCAAAAACCTAAGTTCTTCATCATTTCCAGTTCTAATTCGAGCAATATAGCGAGGTAGAACTTTTAATGCCTTATCATAATGAGTAAATATTCTATTTAAGTTACACCCATAACGACTCAAGTTTCGTCCGATTTGCTCTATTTTCAAAAGATGTTCATTTATTTCTTCTAAAATATCAGCTGGAAAAATATAATTGTCTGACACCCTGATTAATTGCATGTCCTCTATTCCAAGTTTAATAAGAATTTGACTCATCTCAAAATCATCTTGGATATATTGTTCTGTTTTCCTTCTTTTAATTTTATAAAGGGGAGGTTTAGCTACATAAACATATCCATTCTCAATAAGTCCTTTCATTTGCCTGAAAATGAAGGTTAACAACAATGTTCTAATGTGAGCTCCATCCACATCTGCGTCGGTCATAATAATAATTTTATGATAACGGGCTTTTGTGGCATCGAAAGCACCTTCACCTTCATGATCGCCAATTCCTGTTCCTACCGCAGTAATAAGGCTTCTTATTTCCGCGTTATTAAGAACCTTATCAAGTCTTGCTTTTTCGACATTCAATAATTTTCCTCTCAAAGGTAAAATCGCTTGTGTCAAACGGTCTCTTCCTTGTTTAGCAGAACCACCTGCAGAATCTCCTTCAACAATATAAATTTCGCTAAGCGATGGATCTTTTTCAGAACAATCTGCCAGCTTTCCAGGTAACCCGCCGCCAGATAGAGCGCCTTTTCGAACCGTTTCTCTTGCCTTACGTGCGGCATCTCTTGCCCTCGCAGCATGTATCACTTTCTGGACGATCATTTTTGCATCATCTGGAGTTACTTCAAAGAAATGTTTTAGTTTTTCACCTACAATTTTTTGGACAATTCCATCGACTTCCCTGTTTGACAATTTTGTCTTTGTCTGTCCTTCAAACCGTGGTTCAGGTACCTTTACAGATATTACTGCCGTAAGTCCTTCCCGGACATCGTCACCAGTCAGTGAGAGATCTTTTTCTTTAAGTAAATCGTTTTGTCTAGCATAACCGTTAATTACTCGTGTCAAAGCCGTGCGAAAACCAGACAAATGAGTTCCACCTTCAACATTATGAATTGAATTTGCATAGGCATAAAGTTGGTCATTAAATGAATCATTATAAATCATTGCCACCTCGACCATGATTGTCCCATCGCCAGACTCAGGAGGTGCTTCACCAGAAAAAGCAATGGGAGCCTGAATAAGGCAAGTTTTGTTTTTATTTAAATATTCAACATATTCTGAAATTCCATTTTCAAAAATGAAATCTTCTTTTTTAGAGTTTACTTCTTCCTCAAGCTTTATACGGACACCTGGGTTAAGAAATGCCAATTCTCTTAATCTTTTTGCCAGTAATTCAAATTTGAATTCCCTAGATTCTTCAAATATTTGTTCGTCTGGCATAAAAGTAATTTTAGTACCAGTAGTGGATGCATCTCCTACTACTTTAAGCTCTTGGGTTGTTTTCCCCCGAGAAAACTTCATTTGATGAATCTTACCGTCTCTCCTAACCTCGGCAATGAAGGACTCTGACACAGCATTTACGCACTTCGCACCAACGCCATGAAGACCACCTGACACCTGATAAGCACCTTTTCCAAATTTTCCTCCTGCATGAAGATTGGTCAGCACTAACTCTAGTGCAGGCATGTTGTGCTTAGGGTGAATATCAACCGGGATACCTCTTCCGTTATCCTGAATTGTGCAAGATCCATCTCCGTGTAATGATACCGACACCTCAGTACAATGACCGGCTAGTGCTTCGTCTATCGAGTTGTCAACAATTTCAAAAACACAGTGATGTAAACCTCTTTCATTTGTATCCCCAATATACATGTCGGGGCGCTTTCTTACCCCTTCCAACCCCTCTAATTTTTGGATTTGAGAGGAATCATAATTTTCGGGTTCATTTTTTGTTTGTTCTGTCATGGTAAAATCTTCTTTTAAAAGGATTCTTTATTAGCTTAGGTTATGACTTGCTCGCATACTTAGGGAAACAATCAGCCTTTGTGGCAGTAGTAAGATCATAGTTAATTTTGTTTTCCTTACACAACTTGGTCAAGATGGTAATTTTGTAAGTATTCTAATTTTCTCTTACCATGAGATTTTCTTTAAATTCAGAAGGTGCTCTTTCTTATATTTTCCTATGTCACTAATATTGATTGATTTACATATAAATAATATTTTCTTTTATAACACATTTTGATCCGACTTAAGAAAAGTATCTCCATCTTGCCTCAAGTTTGATAAATTTTATTGATCTGTGAAAAGAAGATTTTGATAAATTGCTTTCTATAATGTACCAAGAAGTGCATTTTAAATATTTTGAAAATCAACTTTTTTAGAGCCTAATCTATAAGTTTATATTATGTCCTAAAGTCTTATGGAAACAGATTCCAGTAAAAACCAACCAGTAAAATAGTACCAATGAAATAAATGAGCATTGGCCATATTCCGAATTTTGCAAAGTCTTTGAATCTGTATCCACCAACCGTATAAACAAAAGTGTTTGTTTGATAACCTATGGGCGTAATAAAACTAGCAGAAGCGGCAATACAACTTGTTAAAACAAAGGCTCTAGCCACTTCGGTGGAAACTCCAAATTGAAATGCAACTCCGAGAGCAACCGGAGTCATGATTGCGATCGTAGCATTATTTGAAAGTAATTCTGTCAAAACAGCGGTAAAGAGATAAATCGCCACTAAAGCTCCAATAATTTGCCAATCTTCACTAAGACCCTGAGTACACACTTTTCTTATTAAATCAGCCATTAAGGCAGAAGCTCCACTCTTCTCCATTACAATTCCAAGAGCAAGCATGGCATAGATCAGCAAAAGTAAATTCCACTCTACTGCCTTAAAAGCCTCCTTGAGATTTATACAATTGCCTATCATTAAACAGCCGGCACCTAGCAAGGCAGCCAAGTAAAGGGGGATCATAGACAAGGAAGCAGATACAATAATAGCCGCCAAAACTGTAATAGAGAAGATTGTCTTTGTAGTTTTCTTATCAATGTTAATAGGCGGTTTGTCTAACAAGACCGCTTCGCCAGATTCTCTGAGTTCTTCAACCCCAGAGTCTGTTCCGAGCAATAATAGTGTATCACCCACCCTTAATTTAAGGGCATTTAAACTAAGGTGAAGGTTTTTTCCTTTTCGGTGTAATGCAACTACTGATAAGTTGAAACGACCGCGAAAGTTTGCCTCTAATAGTGAACATGACAACAAACTCGACGAAGGTTTAATCATAGCCTCAACCATAATTGCCTCAGAGGTATTGATTGGTTCCATACCGAAGAATGATTGATCAAAGAATTTGAATCCTTCAACTTCCCGAACTTCGATTAATCCCTGGGGCTTGCAAGACAGAATAAGCCTATCTCCTGAATGAAGTACTGTTTCATCTATCGGAGTTGTAAGGCTTTTTCCTCCCCTAACAGTATCTATTAAACGGACTCCCTCGATCATCGAAATCGGTGAGTTTTTAATTGTTTTGCCTATCAGTGGAGAGTCATGGATCAAAATTGCTTCTGTTAAAAACTCTTTTCTTTCTATTTCTGAAAGAATTTTGCTTAATGCCTCGCGTTCGGGTAGCAACCTCCTTCCAAAAACAATCAAAAATGCAAGACCGAATAACATCAATGGAAGCCCAATTTTCGAAAGCTCGAACATATTCATAGGGCTCATATCCGGATAATGACGGGAGTTAGCCATAAAACCGCTTGCTAGGATATTTGTACTTGTTCCAATAAGAGTACAGCATCCCCCAAAAATCGATGCATAAGATAAAGGAATTAACAATTTTGAAGAAGGCACCCCAAGAGAACCGGAAAGACCAATCGCTACGGGTAAAAGAATAACAACGACCGGAGTGTTATTGATAAAAGCAGAAAAGAAAGCTACGGAGAAAAGGAGAATGAGCAGAAAAGGCCGGTAACCCAGACGGGTAAGTTGCTGTAAATTAGTCGTGAGTCTTTCAATGACACCTTGCCTACTGAGTGCCCCGCTGACCATGAACATAGCAATAATAGCCAAAGGTGCTTCACTTGAAAAAACCATAATCAATTCCTGACTCGTGGGCCAATTTTCAAAACCAAATGAGGTAAGCAGCAAAATTATCCCATACAAACACACGGCTGTTACCTCTATCCTAACTTTTTCCATGGCAAACGAGGTAACCGCACAAAGCAAAAGTAAAATAGCGAATATTATTTCGATTTGAAAATAAGTTTCCACGGCGATCACCTTAAGGATTAGTGATTAAGTTTGCGAAAATAATAATTTTTTAAATCATTAGTAACAGTCTTCGTGCTGTCGAACTTTTCCTGATTCATAAAATGACCTATCAGTTTTTACATCGTCCACGCCGTTTGCGGTCTAATCCAATTATAAGATCCTTAGTTGAAGAAAATTACCTCAAGACATCGGATTTTGTTTTGCCCGTTTTTATTAGCGAGGAAGAGAAACCTTCGGAGGTGCTAAGTATGCCAGGCGTCTTTCGCTGGCCAATCTCTAATCTTTGCGAACAAATAAAGGATTGGCATCAAAAAGGTTTAAAAGCTTTTGCTCTATTTCCTAAAATATCTCCTGAATTGAAGAACGAAGGGGGAAACGAAATTCTGAACCCCAACAGCTTGGTTTGTCGTGCTGCCGCTGCCATTAAACAACTTAATTTGGATGTTGTGCTCATTGCAGACCTAGCACTTGACCCCTACACCACTCACGGACAAGACGGCATCGTTGATTCAAAAGGGGAAGTTGATAATGATTCAACAGTGGAAATTCTTGCAAAGGCCTCTATTGTTTATGCTAATGCTGGTATTGATTGGGTTGCCCCATCAGACATGATGGATGGTCGCATCAAAATAATTCGAGAAGCACTGGAAAGAAATTCTTTCCATAATACCGGTATAATTTCTTACTCTGCAAAGTTTTCTTCTTCTTATTATGGCCCCTTTAGGTCAGCTATTGGTTCATCCATGGATTCAGTTATTATTGATAAAAGTACCTACCAACTAAATCCTGCCAATTTGCTTGAGGCACAGAGAGAGTTGGCTCTAGATGCCGAAGAGGGAGCTGACATATTGATGGTCAAACCGGCAGAGCCTTTTCTTGATGTAATCAAGCAAGCTAGATCTCAATCAAATTTACCTATCGCTGCGTACCAAGTCTCCGGGGAATACTCGAGAATTATGGCCGCAAATCAATTGGGTTGGCTTGACTGGAAAAGTTGTGCCTTGGAATCACTTGTTGGAATAAAGCGGGCAGGGGCCAACATCATATTCAGTTATTTTGCTGATCGGCTAGCCAAGGACCTGTAAAGGATAAACTATCTTTTAAATTTTAGGGCTTTTTTTCGTCATCAGGTGCACCCCCCTCGTAAGGAGTAGCCTCTTTCTCTCTGTTTTCGTCCTCATCCCATTTCAAATCTTCATCGGGTAGAAGCTTTTCCTCTTTGTCAGATACTTCCACAAGGTGAGTATCGAGATCAGAATAATCCTCCTCACCTTTCTTGTCTGCATCTTTTTCATCATCGAGATCAGAATCAATTTCAAATCCATCAGGAACAAATTCTAAAATAGAAACTAGTTCGTCGCTAAAGTGACTTCGACGCCCTTCTAAAAAGTCATTGTTTTGTTTTTCAGAAAGAACTTCTTCCATTTCTTCAATAGTATATGGTTCAGCGAATTCAATAAGATCATTTAGCATGGCAACACGAACTTGGGTCACATGGTTCATAAAGTCTGCATAAGGGCCTTTTTCTTCATCTAAAACATCAGGCAAAGCAAACAACATGTCTTCAGCTTTTAATAAAGAGTCTCTAACTCTTTCCAATTTAACTTTCTTACCAGGAACTTCTTCTGAAATTTCAAAAGTAAAAAAAGCTTCATCAACCATTTGAGATTGTAAACCAAATTCAGTCATAGAATCTAAAAGTTCATTCATATGGATGAATTGCTTTGGATCAATGATTCCAAGGTTTTCAATGTCCCAATTTTCCTCATCGCTTATAGAATCTACCCACCATTTGTTGTCTTCATCACAACGAACTATACACCAATCAAGGCTCGGACTTGTTTTTTTCATTCGATTGCCTTAAGAGGAGTTCAAATTATATGTCAACCAATACTGACTTTTTTTTTAATTCTTTTGAAATTTTTTAAAGCAATTTCTTGCTTAATTTACTCAAATTTCTTCTGATTTATCATCATGATCTATAAAAACTTACTAAGGCCAATTCTATTTTCGTTTGAAGCTGAACGGGCTCACGAAATTGGCAGTGCTTCCCTTAGGGTTTTAAGTAAGTTTCCTCCAATTCTTACTTTACTAAGAAATTTGACTCAAGGTACACAAAAACCCGTTGAGGCTTTTGGTCTGCAGTTTCCCAATGCCATAGGACAAGCGGCTGGACTTGATAAAGATGGAATGTTTCCAAATGCATCAGAAGCCTTGGGTTTTGGCCACATCGAAGTTGGAACCGTTACTCCTTTGCCTCAGCCAGGAAACGAAAAACCTAGGCTTTTTCGACTTCCGAATGATTCAGCTTTGATAAATCGGATGGGGTTTAACAACTTTGGTGCGGAAGCTCTTCATCATAAAATTTCTAAATCCTTTCCTAAAAGCAATCGGCATGTTCCACTCGGGATAAACTTAGGAAAAGGCAAACATACTGCCATTGACGATGCTCTTGTTGACTATTGCAAAGGATTTGATGTCCTTGCCGCTGACGCAGACTACATTACCATCAACATTAGCTCTCCTAACACCCCAAATTTGAGAAAGCTTCAAGAATCTGAATACCTTGAACCATTGTTGGCTGGAATAAAGAATCATAGATCAGAATGGTCTAAATTTAATAATTTACCCTCACCACCATGTTTACTAAAAATTTCTCCTGATGAATCCTACAAGTCCCTTGAGACAATTGTCGCTAAAGCGGTTGAAAATAGTTTTGATGGACTAATTGCATGTAACACCTCAATCACTCCACCAGCATCAATGTTATCTCAGTCTCTTCCACAAGGGGGAATTAGTGGGAAGCCAATAGAAAAAAAGTCAAACGATATGATTAAATTCATTAGCAAACTTACTGACAATAAATTTCCCGTAATCGGTTCTGGAGGAATATACGATTACGATAGTGCCCAAAGAAAGCTCGATGCTGGTGCCGTTCTTTTACAAATTTATACCTCTTTTATTTACGAAGGCCCAACTTGGCCATCTCGCCTTGCAAAGCGAATGCCTCTTGCAAAAGGTTGGTAATAAAAAGTAACTTTAAACATCTGGGGCTTTTTTAGTGAAAACATTCTTTTTAATTACCTTTAGTGCTATAGCAGCAACTTTTAGCTTATCATACTTCATTATGTTTGAAGGCAATCCAATGCAGCTTAAGAATTGGTGGCAAGAATTGACCAGAGATAGTGAAAGTCTCCCTTTTGCTCCTTATAAAACGAGAATTATTACAAAACCCTCCATTATTACAAAAGATGCTAACCAGGTAATATTAGAGGACCAGCACCTTTTTTGGAAAGGGTCTGGTGCAGCATTCAAACCAATACTTCAAGAAGATGGTACAGTTAAGAGATTTGTTGTTACATCAAAAGGCCAAAATTATTCTGACTTGGTTTATGCCAAAGTAAGTGGAGCAGGTGCCGATCTTTTTAAACTTGGCAAACCAATCATATCCAAAGGCAGCATCGTTTCTCTTCCCTTGAAGAAAACATCCTTCTGGCATACGGAGCCTGTTGTATACGCTGAAGGCGATAAATACCCGTTTAGCGGAGTTGTGATAAATAAATTCCCAAGTGGGCAAATTATTGAACAAGCCCCTTATTTATCCGGAATGTTACACGGATCCCTCAAGAAATGGAATGAATATGGGATACCGATGTGCTCAGAAGATTACCTTAAAGGTAAAAAACAAGGAACACACATTTATTGGTTTGACCAAGCAAACGATCCAGATGATTACCGACCGACAAAAACAAAAAACGGTGAAATTATTCCTAACCTCTGGATCAAAACCCGGGAAGAAGCAAAAGATAAATTCAAAGAGAATTTTGGCAGCCATGAAGCGAACGAATGGATTATATTTAAGTACCGAAGTCTAGGCGGGGATTTTCCTGTTAGGTTACTAGAACATTGGCAGGACAATGTACGCCATGGTCTGTTTGAAGGATTTGATAAATTCGGAAACAAAACATTTAAAGACGAATATAAAAGGGGCCTTCGTATAAAACATAGAATTTTTGATAAAACAAAAGGCTAGTGGTGCTCAAGGGGGGACTCGAACCCCCACGCCTTACGGCACTAGATCCTTAGTCTAGCGCGTCTACCAATTCCGCCACCTGAGCAATTTACCAAGCATTAAAGAAACTATTAGATAATGCAAGATTGGAGTTAGGCAGATCTTTAGAATGAAATAATGATTTAAAGTTTAGAGACTTGGATAACTCGGTTTTGATCATTGTTAACCATTATATTAATCGATAAGTGAACAGCTTCCCGAATAAGTTGTATTGGGCGGACCCACTCCATCATTAAAAGAAACGGAGGATGTAAGAGAGGTAATACCTCTTCGTCGAAAAAATCGTAGCTAAAAGTATTTCTGTAGAAATCAGAATGTATAACAGAACGACTTCCCTGCTTGAAATTAACAAGGCCATAACTAGAACTACAAAGATCAAACACATTAAAAAAATTTCCAAAAGCATTACATAGAGATGTTTTTCCAGCACCCATATTTCCATTTAAGAAAATGATAAGTTTTTCATTTTCCGAATACTTACTAAAGATATCCCTTACAATAATTGAGTAATCGTCCGTATAATTTATGAATGTAGAACTGTTCATTGCATTGTAATTGTACACAGCATAAAAAAATTAAATAGTACATGAACAATAATGCACAAGATTACAGATTTTGTGATTTGAAAAATAGTTCCAAGAAGAATACCTAAAGCTAACAGGGTGGGGAAGGATAATATATTTAAATGAATTATTGAAAAATATAATGAAGTAGAAAAAATTGACCAAAGAGACCCAATTCGCTTATACAATTCCTCAAGAAGTACCTTTCTGAAATATAATTCTTCGATTACTGGTGAGAATACTAAAATTGAAAAAACTTGAGAATAAGAAATATGGTCTTTTTCAATAATAGAAGTTACAATTTTCTGTTGAGAAAAGTCATTCAAGAGATAAAAGCTCAAAGCATTTATTAATATTATTACTGGTATAAATAATAGAATTAAAAATAAAATATTGTATACTCTATTTATTTTGATTTCAAATTTAAACTTTGTCTTTAAGATAAAATAAAAAAATAAACAAAATAATAAAGGTCTAAGCTGTGGAACTATAAATAATAAGCCACCTAAATATTTTCCATAACTTATCCAAGCAAACTCATTATTCCTCATTTTACTTACTTTATAAAATGAACTTGAAAATAGAATTAATTAATGAAATTAATCAATCAGGATGGAATCTTCACACCAAGCAATTTTTCCACTGCTAACCGTTAGAATTGCTTTCCCAATAAATTTATGCCCCCCCAGGGGAGAGTTGCTTGAAAGGCTCATTCCGGTATCTGTATTGTAAGTCCATTTTTTTTCAGGGTTGATTACAACAAAATCTGCAATGTTTCCTTCTTTGAATGATGGCGGGGGTAATCCAAGAATTTGATGAGGGTTAGTCGACATTTTTTCGGCTATTTTAGGAAATGGATCATTTTCCCCAAGTGCCTCTACTACAGTCATTAATGCCGTTTCTAGTCCAATGGCACCACTAGGTGCTAAATCAAATTCGACTTGCTTCAAATGTTCCGCATATGGTTCGTGGCTAGAGTTGCAGGAATCAATCGTCCCATCTTTTAGTCCTCCAATTAAAGCCAATCGGTCGATTTCTTCTCTCAATGGTGGGGTTGTTTTTGCTTGTGTCTTATACTCACTGATTGCCTCTTCAGTTAAAAGTAAGTGGTGTGCTGATACATCCGTAGAAATCTTTACACCTAACCTTTTTGCTTCTTTTACTAAGTTCACTGATCCAAAAGATGAAATTGAGCTTATGTGAATTGGCACCTTTAAATGACGAGATAGGGTTATAGCTCGTTGCACAGCCAACTCTTCAGCCATTCGGGGGTTGCCGGTAAGTCCCATTTTTAGACTCAAAGAACTTTCATGAGCCTGACCATCTTCACTCAAAGAAGGATCTTGTGGATACTCTATGATTTTCAGCCCAAACATCTTTGCGTATTTCAAAGCATTTGTAAAAATTTGGTTATCTCTAACGGAGTGGGGACAATCAGTTACTGCAACCACACCTGCCTCCTTAAGTGATCCTAGAGGTGCCAGTGCTTTTCCATTCGAGCCAATTGTTAGACAGCCGGTTAAATGAACTTTTATTTTGGAGGCTTGTTTGATTCGGTCCTGAATATAACGAATTGTACCCGGGTTATCTGAGTGGGGGGTAGTATTTGGCATTGCCAAAATAGAAGAAAATCCGCCTTTTGCGGCCGCTTGTGTAAGCGATTGAACGGTTTCACTTTGTGTATCGCCTGGAACCCGATTGTGTACTCTTAAATCCAGTAAGCCGGGTAATATAATATGTTCTTTTATATTAAAAGTTTGTTCTGCCGGTTTTCCAGCTGGAATGGATGAATAAATAATGCCCTCTCTTACAAACAAGTCTTTTACTCGATCAATTCCCGAACAAGGATCCACCAACCTTCCACCAATTAAGTCGAAGTTACAAAGAGCTTTTCCCTTCATCTTCGAATTTCCCCACAGTTAATGCATAACTGTAAAATTGCCATTCGTACCGCAATACCGTTACTTACCTGCTCTAATATTACAGCCCGATTTGAGTCTGCTAATTCAGATTCGATTTCAACGCCCCTGTTCAAGGGGCCTGGATGAAGTATGATCGCATTGTTTTTCATTTGATTAAATGTACTGCGCCCCAAGCCGAAAACATTTGCATACTCTGATAATGAGGGAAAGTGTGAGGCTTGTTGCCTTTCATGTTGAATTCTTAATAGCATCACAGCATCTGCGCCTTGAAGAGCTTCATTTGGGTCATGTGTTACTCTTGCCCCAAGTTTCTCGAATTCCTTGGGAACTAAGGTTGACGGACCTGCAAGTGTAACTTCTGCACCTAATTTAAGAAGTCCCCATAAATTAGACCTAGCAACTCTACTAAAAAGAATATCACCCAAAATAGTAATTTTTTTACCATTAAGGTTTCCTAACTTTTCACGCATAGTGTAAATATCTAGTAATGCCTGACTTGGGTGCTCGTGGGCTCCATCACCTGCATTAATAATGGGGACATTGACTATTTTAGATAGAAAAAGAGGTGAGCCTGGCGACGAATGCCTGAGTACTATAGCATCCGCACCCAATGCCTGTACATTCATCGCAGTATCTTTTAACGTTTCTCCCTTTGTTAAACTACTTGCTTCTCCAGCAATTGAAATTACATCAGCGCCCAGAGATTTTGCCGCTATTTCAAAAGCCACCCGAGTTCGCGTACTCGGCTCCATAAATAAATTGATAATTCGTTTTCCTCGTAGTGATTCCGTAATCGATCCATCAATAGTTTTTTGTGCTTTTATTGATTGTGCTTCATCCAATAAAAATAATATTTCATCCGAGCTTAAGTCTTCAATTCCTAAAAGGGAATTCTTGGACCATTCTTTTATTGCCATAATGTCTCCTGCTTCCACTCATTTGAATCCTGAATATTTTCAGTTTTTGGCATATGTTTGGGTGCAGCTGTAATATTTTGCCTCAAACTTTCTTCACGCTTGATACGCATGGAGGATAATATTTCGCGGATTTTCTGTTTCATCCAAATCGAGGTGGCTGAACGGAACGAATAATCGGCAGGACCATTATTATGCACTCTCCCACTCTCAACAAGGTCACAAGTTTGAGCAAATTCACTTTCATCATTTGGGTCATAAACCGCGTAAGTCTTTCCTCCCATTTGTTTAACAACCGCAAAGACAGGGACATCACTAGGTCCATCTGCTACATAGATGAGCTGTTCGAACGGTATCCTACGCAACTCATGTGGAATGGAAGAATTTACATCTATTGATGAGCTTTTGTTGCAACCTTTATTAATCTCAAAAATAAACCTCGTCTTGATTGTATTGTCTACTGCGAGACCAATTTGAGAAATTTCAGGATCAATAGGCAGAGATAAATCAGTTTGGCTTAAAAAATTTGGTGGAAGTGCGGATTCGATAAATTCAGATGCAAAAATACCTTGAACATGTGAAGCAATCTTACTACCAAGAATCATTTGAGACAAGCCCGTGCTAATCACATAATGCTCAAGTTTGAAATCGTAATCTTTATATTCATTTTCTGTTGGTATTAAGGCTAATTCATCAAAAAATTGTGGTAGACCAGGATAAAATTCAAGTTCATTACCAAGTTCGTAGAGTTTTTGATTTGTCAAACCTCTCATGGGGCCATTCTTAACATAACTTAAGAGATGATTTAAGTAAATGGTTTCAGCAGATACGGAAAGACCACGATTTGCATAAATTTGTGGAAGCTTATTTACTTCTGACCAAAATATTTTTTCGTTTACCCCAAATTGGTTAAAAAGAGGGGTTTGCATGTACCCAGGGATCAAAGTCTTATCAAAATCCCAAACACAGGCCAATGTATTTTGACTGTGTATTTGGCCCTTTTTAGCAGCTTTACTCAATTTAATCGTTTTCCTCCATGGGATACACTATAAATGAATTTAAATGGAAGTGCTACCAAATATAGATCCTTTTAGGGAACGTTACAATGAAGTTGAATTACAACTGTCTGAACCTGATGTTTTTAAAGATGCCTTCCGAGCAAGTTCGCTAAATCGCGAGCTCACTAGGTTAAGAAAAATCATCGAGCTTCATGATTCTAGTGCTAACTGTAAGCAAGAAATTGAATCAACAAAAGAATTAATAGATGATCCAGAATTGGGTTCTTCAGCACTCGAAGAGATTGATCTTCTAAACAAAAAGTTGGAGGAATTGGAGAGTAATTTGATATTGGCAATGCTTCCAGAAGAAGCTGATACAGGAAAGAATACAATCGTTGAGATTCGTGCTGGTGCTGGTGGTGATGAGGCATCTTTATTTGCAGCCGATCTGTTTAGAATGTACTGTAGGTATGGTGAGAATAAAACTTGGGGCTTTGAATGTCTTAGCCAAAGTACTTCTGAAAGTGGAGGCTTTAAAGAAGTGGTCTTTATTTTCAAGGGAGAAGATGCATGGTCACGAATGCGTTTTGAGAGTGGCGTTCATCGCGTGCAACGGATTCCTGTTACAGAAGCGGGCGGTAGAATTCACACTTCTACTGCTACAGTTGCTGTACTACCCGAAGCACAAGAAGTTGAAATTTCCATTGATGCACAGGATTTGGAAATAAGCGTTTGCAGGGCTTCTGGTCCGGGCGGGCAAGGAGTTAATACCACTGACTCTGCTGTACAACTCTTTCACAAACCAAGTGGTATTTCTGTGTATTGTGCAGACGAACGATCTCAGCTTAAAAATAAAAATAAAGCTATGACTGTTCTTCGCTCTCGGCTATTAAAAGCCAAACAGGCTGAGGAAAATGCTAAATATGCAAATGATCGAAAAGCTCAAGTAGGCTCCGGAGACCGCAGTGAACGTATTAGGACCTATAATTTCCCTCAAAGCAGATTGACCGACCACAGAATCAACTACAGTTCTCATGCATTAAATGATTCTATGATGGGAGATTTAGACCACTTGATCGATGCACTGACTGCCCATGACCAAACAGTGAAACTGGAGTCTCTCTTAAAAAATGGATGCAAGTGAGCACTTAACTATTGAAGATGTTCTTTGCAAATCTTCAGATTACCTAGCTCGTCACCAAGTAACTAATTTTAAAACAGATGCAGAGTGGTTAATCGCGCACTCACTTGGTTGGCAAAGGATGCAACTTTATTTGAAATTTAATGAGGTACTTTCTGCTAATTCATTAAATTCTATAAAAAAATTAATTATGCGAAGGGGTAAACGGGAGCCATTACAGCATATTTTAGGTTCGGTACAATTTGCGGGGCTAACATTAAAATGTGACTCAAGGGCTCTTGTACCCCGACATGAAACTGAATTTTTAGTAGATGAACTTTTCAAACGTCTTGGACCTGATTTTGTTGGCAATATCGCGGATCTAGGAAGCGGTAGTGGAGCTATTATTTTAGGCCTTTGTTCGCTTATGCCTAAGGCTCATGGGATTGGGTTGGAAAAATCAGAAGCCGCGCTGTCACTCGCAAGGGAAAACCTAGGTTTATGCAATTTAAGTCAACAGGTCTCATTTAAACAACACGATTGGCAAACTAACTCGAAACCCCAAGAAACTTTTGACATTATTGTTAGTAACCCCCCCTACCTATCTAAAGAAGATTGGGACAAAACTCAGCCTGAAGTTAAAAGCTACGATCCCAAAGAGGCATTAATTGCGGAAAAACAGGGCTTTGGTGATATCGAAAAGATAATTGAATATTCTCACAAAAGATTAAATGACCAAGGTTTTTTAGCTTTAGAATTTGGTATGAATCAGGCTGATACTGTCACTAGTCTCCTTAAGGATTTATTTAAAGTAGAAATTTTATCAGACCAATTTTTAGTGCGCAGGTTTGCAATTGCCCATAAAATTTAAGTCAATTTACACTAAATATTTTTAGAAGTTGAGCTTTGAGATTGGGTAACTTGGGCTACAGAAATATAATTTACCCAATCTTTTAAGATTCTGAGTCCTTCATGTAAGCGGATGTCGAGATTCTTAGGAATTTCAAATTTTTCTGTGTCAGGAGAGGTGGCGTTTTCATCGGCCATTATTCCTCGAACTAACAATGATTTTTCCTTTTGGTCTTTAACAACTTGAAGTTCGAGTTCTTTGGAAGGAAAAGAAAGTTTAGACAAGGACTTATATTCCTTATTAAGAATATCTGTCTTATTAAGATCAAATAAATTTGTTTCTAATCTGTTAACTAAATTTAAAGACACACTTTTCTGATCTCTCTTTTTTCGGAACCAGCCAATATTTTTCTCCAAGTAGACGAACTCTTTTGTTGATAATTGTCTCTCCTTACTTAAAGAAAGAAGAGCTTTTACGGTTTGGTCAGAGTATTTAAACTCTCCTTGCGGTCGCCTAAAATTAACTTCTGGAATTTTATCCCAAGCAAGTGCGTTGTCCAAGTCTGACTCCCCGATGGGTAAGTATTTGTTAATTGAATGAAGAGAAATATCACTTGAAACACCCGTCAATTGAGTACTCTCCCCCGAGGGTAAGTAATATTTTTGGATAGTTATTTTTGCAGCACTTTTTTTCCCTTGCTGAGCGGAAAAAGCAAAGGGCATATTCATGGGTAACAAAGATTGGACTGTTCCTTTACCGTGAGTCGATTGATCGCCTACAATTAAAGCTCTTCGATGATTCTTTAAAGCTCCAGCAACTATCTCAGAAGCTGATGCACTGTACCGAGAAACCAAAACAATCATCGGCCCGTCCCAAATTAATTTGGGATTAAAATCAAATTTTTTCCTTATTTTACCATCAGAACTCTTTACCTGTACAACAGGACCTCGAGAAATAAAAAGTCCAGCAAGGTTTACTGCTTCGCTTAAATACCCACCTCCATTTCTACGTAAATCTAAGACGAGCCCTTGCATTTCATCTTCTTTCAATAAATTGATTAGTTCTTCAACATCATCAGTTGCCTTATGACCATCTCCGCTTGATCCATAAAAAGAAGGAAGTTCCACAACTCCCAATGTAAGATCATCTCCTTTATTGTTTATTTTATGAATAGATGCACTTGCTAAGTTTGCTGTAAGTTTAATTTTATCTCTTATTATTTTAACAGTCTTGGTAGTCGTTGGACTCTCGATGGGACGGACCTTCAATGAAACTAATGTATCCTTAGGACCTTTTATGAGTTCAACGATTTTAGATAAACGCATATCAACAACATCAACAAATTCTCCTTCTGCTTGGGCAACTTTCAGGATGATATCTTCTGGCTCAAGTTGTCGGGATGCTTCTGCAGGCCCGCCAGGAAGTAACTCTTTTATAGTACAGTAGCCGTCTGCGTCTGTTAAAACAGCACCTATCCCCACAAATTCGTTATGCATAGCCTGATCAAACTTTTCTTTTTCTTTTATATTGAGGAAAGAGGTGTGTGGATCAAACATCTGTGTGAGTGTAGTAAGGTAGAGTTCCTGAACATCAGTGGCCTCAAATTCCAAAATATTTTTGACCCACCTCTTGTACTTTTTCTGGAGGTTTCCTAAAATTTTATCTTCCCTTTTGGTGAGTAATTCCAAAGTGGTATTAAAACTCTCATTTTCGTCAATTTGTGAGAAAATTTCATTGATGTATTCATGAGTAAGCAACCCTTCCCAAATACCATTCAATTGATGAGAACTTGAAGTCCACGAAAGATCACTACGATCAAGAGTAAAAGTCTCATTACTTTCAAGGTCAGGAGCTTGACTCAAACTCGCAATTACAGAATTTAGCCTGCTAACTGCTAACTTTCGGTATTCTTCATACATTTCAAAGGCTGGAAAAAGATTTCCTTGTTTTAAGTAAGTTAAGATGGTGGGCTGATATCTTTTCTTAAATCTTATTAAATCTTGTTCTGTAAAAAAAAGCTTTTGTTTATCTAGGTTGGTTACAAATCTTTCTAAAAACAAAGCCGTGTCCAATTCGCTAATTGATAATTTTTTGAAATGAGCTTTTTCAAGTGCACCCAGTAACCATTTTGTTTCATCAGACATTAAGGCGCTCGGAACTAGTGGTTTATGAATCCCTTCTTGGTTATCTTGCTCAAGATTACCTGACTGCAAGGATTCTTGTGCAAGGCCTTGTGTAAGTGATACCAATCCAATGAACGAAAGAAATATGTATAACAAAGGTGGATTGAGGCGACTCATAGAAGATTGGATTATTATTTACCTAACAGCTTTTTAGCTTTTTCCAAAGTTTCTTTTTCTGAATCAGTCAAGGAACCAAATCCCTTTTCATTTATTTTATCTAATATTCGATCCGTTTCTTCCTTAATGGAGGGACTCTCACCAAAATTGACTCGAAACTTTTTTGTCTTCTTAAATATTTGATGATTATGTCCTGATTGTGATGACCCTAATCCTGATCTTTTAAATGTGAAACGAAATGGAAAAACCAACTTTCCCTGTACGATGAAATAAGTAACGGCACCACAAGCCATACCTCCAAGATGAGCAGAATGAGCAATCATTCCGTCACCGAAAATTTCTGAATTAACAAAACCATAGATTTCTAAACCGAAAGTTCCTAATAAAACCCATTTGGGTTTTAACCTTACAGGTAAAATGAAAAAAAGTAACAGAGTGATTGGACGGTTTGGTTGTAACAAACAAAAAGTGCAAAGACATGCTAAAACAATAGCAGATGAACCGACCAAATATTGGTACCCAGAACTATTGAAAGAAACCCATGCAATCGCACCAATAAGAACGGAAGAAAGAACTAAATATTTAAATTTCCTATTACCTATGAATTCCTCTACAGGCCTTCCAATAAAGTGAATACCCAATAAATTTAAAATCAAATGCAAGGGACCGTCATGAACTGATGCATGGGTTATAAATGTCCATAAGTAGCCCTTGCTTAAATTATTGTAACCAAACCCTATTAAATCATTAATTAATTGAGCCCCAAAGAATAGGCTTAATACAGCTTGTAATACGAAACAAGAAATGAGATAAATGATAAGTTGGTCACAAAAAGATCGTTTAAATAACTCACGGGGAGACTGCATGTAGGTTCTATCGTAGAGCATATAATGACTATCTAAACTTAAATTTTGTATAAGCCAAGGACGAACAACGGCCATGAAAACTAAAGTTACAAGTGAGTTTTTATTAGTTATAATGTTAATTTATGCTGTTTTACTGATACTAATAAAACATCATGGTATAACATATATATTGATCTTAAATACAATAACTTTTATTATTTGGTCAAAATGCTTGAATAAAGAAAATACTCATTTAAGAAAGAAGAGTATAATATTTGGATTTATAATTATTGTTCTTAATTTTACTTTTATTAATATTAGAAATAAAGAAATTATTGATTATAATCAAAGTAATTTTAAAAAAGAGTATATATTAAATGTTACATTTGATTACTTTTCTAATAGCAATTACAGATGTGATTTTTTAACAGGTAAAATAAATAAATCAATTCCAAGTAATCATTTACTTAAAGGTAAGAATATTTATATTATAAAAGATTTTAAATATAAAAGAATTAAAAGACTAAAACCAATTTCGATTATTGTAAATATTGATGAATATTATCTGAGTGAAGATGAAATTATGGTTAAAGGATTTAGGGTAATAAATGATATAGATAGTCCTTTTCAAAAACTAAGTTACAAAAATCAGAAAAAATTAAAAAATACGCTTCAAACAAACGCTGGTAGCTTTGGGTGGGCAATGTTAAGTGGATCCAAGGAGTTCTTGAGTTCAGATCTCCTTAAAAAGGCAGGGATTACTGGAACTATGCATTTATTTGCTGTCAGTGGTCTTCATGTAGGGTTCTTTTACCTACTTTTAACTTTATTAACCAAACCTTTTTCAAATTTTCTCATCACCGTTGTAAGCATAAAGCTTATTTGCTGCTTTACATATCTATTTTTTATTAATTTTCCAGAATCTGGAATTCGTGCATTTTTAATGATTACCGTCTATGAAATATCAAAAGTCGCAATAGGTCGCCAAAAGGGTATAACTGTGTTTTGTATCTCTTGTTTGTTAATACTGATATCATTTCCTAGTGTTATATATTCTTTAAGTTGTCAATTATCATTTACAGTTGTACTATTTATATTATTCCTCATTCGAGATTACTCTATACAAAATAAAATACTTAAAAAAATAACTTTATATCCTATTATAACACTAGCTGCAAGTACTGGATCAGCTTTATTGGTTTTTGATTATTTTAATTATTTTTCATATATGTCATTGATTGCAAATTTACTAATTATACCATTTGTATCAATATATTATACTTTGAATATTTTTCATTTTTTTATTCTATTAATATTTAATTGTAATTTTTTTCAAACTTTTCATGAAATGTCTTTTCTTTTGATTTATCAAATTATTGATTATTGCAGTTTCCTAAATACTTTTTTTCCTAATCAAACCGAAAGTCATTCTGGTATAAACAATGTTTTCCATATTGTACTATTTATTGTTTTATTATTATCTTTTATGTTTAAATTTAATTGGAGAATACGTTTTTTCTTAGTTTCTTCTTATTATGCCTGTTTTGCGTTGTTCATTCTCTTAAGGTCATAGATTTAACAAATTTCAATAATCCCTTTATATTAACTTTGTTGCCCCTTTTTTAATTAAGAATAAACTTATAGTTTAAAAATTATGCACCCTAATGACATCTTGGATTCTTGGCATTGCGGCCAGGGTCACTGGAATACTGTTTCTAGTGGTGATTGGAATGACTGGAGGTGGCAAATGCAAAACCGCTTATCTAAAAAGGGCCAAATGGAAGAATTTATATCCATTAGCGATGATGAATCAGCTGGCCTGAGTATTGCGAAAGATAAACTCATGGTTTCCGTAACGCCCCATTTCTTTAATTTGATTGATCCAGTTGATTTGAACTGTCCAATACGTAAACAAGTTATTCCAAACAAATCTGAGGGTGTTACTGAGTCTTGGGAAGATACCGACCCTGTCGGCGAAGAAAGTTCTATGGTCACACCTGGTTTAGTTCATCGCTACCCTGATAGGGTTCTATTTTTGGTAACTGACCGGTGTGGGTCTTATTGTAGGTATTGTACTCGTAGCAGGCTTGTATCTAATGCTCAAGGGTATGGGTTTCACCCTAACTTTGAAAATTGTTTAGAATATATTAGGTCTAATACTTCAATTCGTGATGTTTTGCTTAGCGGAGGCGACCCGCTTCTTCTTTCAGATCAAAAAATTTCTTATCTTTTATCAGAACTAGCTTCAATTTCTCATGTAGAATTTGTAAGAATTGGTTCTCGTTTACCTATATTTCTACCCCAGCGGATAACACCTTCATTATTAAAATCTTTAAGGTCTCACCCAAATTTATGGATGAGTATTCATGTTAATCACCCGAAAGAGTGTACCAAGGAACTAAAAGATGCCTGCCATCAACTCGCATCAAATGGCATACCTCTCGGTAATCAATCAGTCTTACTTAAGGGGGTAAATGATGATGCAAAAACTATGAAAAGTTTAATTCATAGATTATTAATAATGAAGGTTAAGCCTTATTATTTATATCAATGTGATCTTGTACCTGGTAGTTCGCATCTAAGAACTTCAGTTACTAAAGGCATAGAAATAATTCGGGAACTTCGCGGTTCAACTACGGGCTATGCAATTCCACAATTTGTTATTGATGCACCTGGTGGAGGTGGAAAAATTCCGATCAATCCAAATTATGTTGAAAAATCCGATAATGGATTATGGATTTTAAAAAACTTTGAAGGAAAAACTTTTGAATATCCTTCCGACTAGTGTGTTTTTTAAAGCTTAATCAGTTCGAATTGGCATAACCACACAAAGGAAATCATTTCCTTCTGAGTTATCAGGTTTAACCTTAAAAACTCCCGGACTCATATCATCTCTAAATTCAAAGATTACTTTATCACTTGCTATTGATTTAAGAGGATCCAAAAGAAATTTTGGGTTAAAAGAAACAACAGAGTCAGGCCCACTGTACTCTATACTCATAGATTCACTAGCATCTCCAAGTGTACTTTGACCAAAAATTTCCATTTCATTTGGTTTCACCCGTAAAGTAACTTTCTCATCTGAAACTAATGCCGCTCGATTTACGCATTCAAGCATTAATTCTCTTTCAATAATTGCTTGGTTAAAATCATCCTTTGGAATGACTTGATTAAAGTTTGGATACTTTCCTTCCACCACTTTAGAAACCAAATAAATTGAATCATGAAAACCATTGGTTTCTTTATTTCCCTGAGAAACATCCATTTTTAGTGAAACTTGACGGTCTGTAAAATTTAATTCTATGTTCTTCGCAACTCCTGGTAATCTTTCGAGCTCAGCTACAGTTAATGAAGGCAAGATAAATTCTCCTTTATTTTCTGCCTTCCTTTTTTCTTGTTTACTCGTTACCGCCAATCTCCTTCCATCTGTTGCAACAAGGGAAATATCAGTTTCATTGATCTGAAAAAATACTCCTTTAAGCATGTAACGCTCTTCGTTTACTGACTGAGCATAAGAAACACTTTTCAGCATAGATGTTAACTCATCTTTTGCTAAGGTAAAATTTTTACTGTTTTCAAGTTCAGGAAGAGGAGGGAATTCCTTACTATCCATTCCAATAATATTGAATATTGATCCTCTGGTAGAGATAGTTGCTTTCGGAGTTCCGGTAGAAGTAACATTTACCTCCATGTCTGCAAGTTCTCTAATAATTCTTCCCAGTTCTTTGACCGGTAAAGTAACTGAACCAACCTCTTCAATGGTTGCGACAATTGAACACTTCATACCAAGATCTAGGTTGGTTGTGGATAGTGAAACTGAGTCCTCTTTGGCCTCGATTAATACATTCTGGAGTATAGGCATGGTTTTTCGTGAACCTACCACACTGGAAACTAGTTGAAGACCTGCACTGAAGTGATCTCGATTTATTTTGAACTTCATTGGAATTGTTTTGAAGATTAATGAGGTTTTAAACAATCTTTAATTATTAAAGATAGATTTAAAAGATAAAAACCTATTTATATTATAGTACCTGAATAAGTTTAACAATTACACAAAAATTTATTCATCAAGGCTTTAGGTGATATTTTTATGTGCATAGTTTGACCAATAAGAAAGAAAAAATTCGTTTATGTGGACAAAAATTGATTAATCAACAATTGAAAAACAAGTTATGTGGTTTTTATTTCTTTCTTATTGATTCTAAATAATCCCAAAAACTTTGATGATTTTCTACAACTGATTCATCTGAAGATGGTAGATTACAACGGACCATAAAATCCTGAAAAGAATTTTTTTCCAAAATGAATTGGCAGTGAAGAGCAGGTCCATTCTGTTCAAAGTAAATTCTTAAATCATCAATTCTTATTCTGTGGTAAGTCATACCTTTGCGGCTAAACCTGCTTACATTCTCATTCTTATTTGTTAAGATATCTGTAGAAAGAGAACTTAATTTTTCAACTAAAACAAGTTGTTCGTTTTGTGATAACCCGGACATAGCATCCAGGCTTTGTGTGGAAAAAGTAACTTGTCTCATTGTATTGTTTTGATCTTTCGGAAGAGGCTGAGCAATTTCAACTGTAAAAATGGATTAGGTTGAACGGATTTAATCCTTCTCGAAACTCAGTCTCATGATATACAAGTAAATAAAATTATGCAAAATTCCGAACAAGAACTGGAAGAAGCTAAGACTGTTCTACGAAAAGAAGCCATCGCTATACAGGAAATAGCGAATCGTCTGCATTCTGATGCGTTTTGCAAATCAATTGATATACTTTTTGAAACCCACGGGAAAATTGTTATTACGGGTATTGGGAAATCGGGACATGTGGGTAAAAAAATGGCGGCAATGCTTTGTAGTACAGGCTCACCAACCGCATACCTCCACCCATCTGAAGCAGTGCATGGAGATTTGGGAATTCATCAAGAAGGCGACCCAGTTATTTATTTGTCAAATAGTGGTACAACCCCAGAGTTGATATATTTAGAGCCCGTATTTAGAGCACGAGGAGCAAAAATAATTGGTATTCTTGGTCAAATAAATAGTCCTCTTGCAGAAAAAGTGGATGTTTTACTTGATGCATCCGTTTGTGAGGAGGCGGACCCCCTAGGCATTGTACCAACATCAAGCTTTATAGCAGCGTCAGCACTTGGAGATGCATTGGGAGCTGCTCTTATGAAAAGAAGAAATTTTGATAAAAACGAATATGCAAAAACGCATCCGGCTGGGCAACTAGGTAGAAATTTGATTCTTCGTGTTAAAGATGTTTTTCACAAATTAGACAAAGTGGCTTTAATTACAAAAGAGACTCGAATTAAAGAAGTAGTTATTGAAATGTCCAAACACCCTTTAGGGGCTGCATGTGTTTTGGAAAATGAAAAATTAGTCGGTATTGTAACAGATGGCGATTTAAGAAGGGCACTTCAGAATACTGAAGATTTAATTAATAAGAAGGTTGGTAAAATTATGACGGAGCAACCGCAAGCAATCTCTCCAGGTGAAACTCTTGGATATGCCCTAAGTGCTATGGAAAAAAGAAACCCTTCGCCAATATCAATACTTCCTGTGGTCGATCCAATAGACCTAAAATTGTTGGGTCTAATTCGTTTACATGATATTCTTGGAAATTAAATTCTGATGATCAAGAAAAAGCTTTTTCCCCTTACTTTATTTCTTCTTTTGCTAACATGCTTGGCATATCTTGCATTTCAATTAAACCGTACATTTCAAGAGTATAGACACTGGAAGACCCGTGAGTCTGTTTTAGAAAAAGAACTAGAAGTTCTAAAAGAAGAGGCACGTGGACACCAAGAGTTTTTGGATCGATTGCGGAGAAATCCTGATTTTCAGGATGAGGTTGCAAAAAAAGAATTAGGTTATGGAAAACCCGACGAATGGCTGTATCGATTTCCTTCAGAAAACAAAAATTAATTTAATAAGTTGAGTTCAAATTTAATAGACGAAAAGAAAATAAAAGATTCGTTCGCTTTAATCGGACAAGAACAAATCTTTAGGTTTTGGGATGATTTAAATAAAACTGAAAGAAGCATTTTATTAGATCAACTGATAAAAATTGACCCCCTTGAATGCAAGGGTGCTTGGGAAGAAATTAATTTCTCAACCCCTCCTGCCCTCAACCCTCAACCCCCTAATGCAATAAATTCTACTGACCCCTTGGATTCAGCGTTGGTTTCAATGCATGAAAGCGGGGAAGAAATGCTAGCTAAAGGAACGGTTGCCGCATTTACAGTCGCAGGCGGGCAGGGCACACGCCTTGGATATAATGGACCTAAGGGTACTTTTCCGTGTACTCCCATAAAAAAGTATTCACTGTTTCAACATTTCGCAGAGAGCTTATCTTTTTTTACTAAACGGTTTGGTAAATGCCCTAGGTGGTTTATCATGACGAGCCATGAAAACCATTCTCAGACAAAACAGTATTTTGAAAGAAACCAATTTTTTGGGTTAGATAAAAACAGAATAACTTTTTTTCAACAAGGCATGATGCCCGCATTCAGTATGGATGGAAAAATGTTGCTTCAAGAAAAGAACCAATTGGTTATGAGCCCAAACGGGCACGGTGGAAGTTTGAAGGCTCTTGTCGAATCCGGTTCCATTGCGCTTATGGAGGAAGAAGAGATAGATTGTATCAGTTATTTTCAAGTAGATAATCCGATGGTATATTGTATGGATCCAACTTTTATTGGCCTTCATAAGGCTGGTGGATCAGAGATGTCCTCAAAGGCTGTGAAGAAGTTAAGTCCCAAGGAAAGGGTAGGTACTTTTGTACAAATTGGAGAAACCCTTCAAGTAATGGAGTACAGTGATATCCCTCCCCAAATATCTAGCGAAAAACTAAAGAATGGTAGTTTGCGGTTCGGTCTTGGAAGCATTGCGATACATTTACTTGAGCGTAATTTTGTTAACAGAGTTGCGGGTTCAAAAAAAATCAAAAGACAGGGACTCAAATATCATGGAGCCCACAAAAAAGTTTGCTGTTTAGATAATAAGGGCTCACGAGTTGACCCTCAAAAACCAAATGCTATAAAAGCAGAAACTTTTGTTTTTGATGCCCTGCCGTTGGCACATAATCCTTTACTTATGGAGATAAATCGAAAGGAGGAGTTTGGCCCTATTAAAAATCCGACAGGATCAGATTCTCGTGCTTCATCCGAAAAATTACAAATTTCTCGAAATCAACGATGGTTAAAAGTCCTTGGAGAGGTTGGGAAATTAAACAAGGTCGAAATTTCACCACTTTTTGCACCAACTCTACCTTTTTTTTTAGAACAAACATCTAAATTTCCTATAGACCCAAAAAAGCTTTCAAAAGACTCAGCCCTAATCGAATTACAGAATACTAAATAATTTAATATATAATTACCTTACAATGATAAAAGAAAAATTAGAGACCGCGGTAAAAGACGGAAATCTATTGGCAACAACTGAACAAAATATAAACGAATTTTTGAGTTTAGATCCTTGCCCAGAATGGGTATCCCTTGGATTGGAAGAGCTAATTAATAGCAATAATTGGGAAGAGCTTAATGATCGTTTTCATCAAAATTTGGCTTTTGGTACTGGAGGAATGAGAGGGCGTACGATCGGAAAAACTATAACCTCCACAGAAAGGGGTTCCAGTAAAGACGGAGAAACACCTGCTTATGCTTGCGTGGGAAGCAATACCTTAAATGAATTTACCTTACTCCGTGCAACGAAAGCACTCTACAACTATTTAAACAAATGGATGCAACAACGAGGAATTCTCGAACAACCACGTTTAGTAGTCGCTTATGATGTCCGTCATTTTTCTCCAAAATTTTCAGAAATTGTATCTAAAGCATGGGTTAAAATGGGTGGTTATGCTATGGTGTTTGACGGTCCAAGGTCCACCCCTCAATTAAGTTTTACTGTTCGTCATCGTTATGCTCATGCCGGAGTGGTAATTACTGCAAGCCACAACCCTTTTCACGATAATGGCTTTAAAGCATACTTTGGTGATGGTGCTCAATTGGTGCCTCCTCATGACCATGGAGTTGTCGAGGAATACAACCGGATAAATTTATCTGAAGTTTCGAATTGGTTACAAGAAGATGGACTTACAGGTGTAGAAGTAGCAGTCTTACCAACACAAGACGATATGGCTTACAAGGGAGCACTGGAAGATGCTGTCTTAAATCCCGACTTACTCAAAACCAACGCGCCTAAAATTGTCTTTACTCCAATTCATGGTACCGGTGCCATATCGTCTGTACCCGCCTTATGGGATCATGGTGTGCAAGTTGCTTTGGTCGATGAGCAAAGTAAAGAGGATGCAAATTTTTCCACTGTTCAATCACCTAACCCTGAAAACTCGGAAGCTCTTTTACTTGGAATAAAAGTAGCTAAAAAGACAAAATCACCTTATGTCTTTGGGAGTGACCCAGACTGTGATCGTATCGGAGTTGCTGTAGAAGAAAGTAAAGGAAGTTTTACTTTCCTAACCGGAAACCAAGTCGCTTGTATACTTGCTGAGTATCGACTACTGGCTCTTAAACATCAGCAAATCTTACGCGATGATAATGGAGAAGGTTTTGCACTCATTAAAACTTTTGTTACCTCTCCCTTGGTAACTAAGATTGCAACAGGCTTTGGTGTTCGCTGTATAAACACACCGACTGGGTTCAAGTGGATGGCTCAAAAAATGCTAAAATATGAGGAGCAAGCTCAAACTAGAATACAGGAGGAGGAGGGGATAGGATTGGATTTTGATAGTACTGAACTGTTTACTCGAATGGATATTCTATCAAGGTATTCTACCTGTACTGTGTTGGCTGCAGAAGAAAGCTATGGTTATTTGCCTTTGGATCTAGTTCGTGACAAAGATGGCAATGCATCTTCTTTGGCAATAGCTGAAGCCTTTGCATACATGGACTCAACGGGAACCAACCCTTTAAAATTTCTCGATACCATCTACCAAAAATATGGTTATCATCAGGAAAAAACAGAAAATATTTATTTTGAAGGAGCGGAAGGAAGTGCAACGATTTCTAAATTGGTAGAAAGTTATCGTAAAAATCCTTTAAAAAAGGTGGAAAGCTTTAAGGTTTCAAAAAACAAGGATTTTTCAGAGGAAGGTTTTATTGATGAAGACGAAGAGCTTTTGCCAAAACAAAATTTTATCCAAATTTCTCTCGATAACGATTTTACTATTGCGATTCGACCAAGTGGTACTGAGCCCAAGATAAAATATTACCTGTTTGGCTGTGCTGAGCCAAGGTCAACTGATTTAGAGGCTACTAAAAAGTCTGTATCGGAAAGCCTTGAAACAATCGGGGCATGGTTGGTAGAAGACGCACACCAAAGAGTCGGAAAAAAATAAATTTGTAGTTAATTTATTAAACCAATAGTGAGGCAGGGTTTTCCAAAAGCCCTGCAAGGGTTTGAAGAAAACGAGCCCCTACCGCTCCATCAACCAAACGATGGTCACAACTGAGCCCAAGCTTCATAGTCTCTCCACTGCGTATAGAACCATCTTTCCCTACAACTGCCTTAGGTACACTGGCTCCAACCGAAAGAATGGCAGCGTTGGGTGGGTTGATTATGCCACTAAAGAAATCAATTCCAAACATACCAAGATTGGTCACAGTAAAGGTAGACCCACTCATTTCATCAGGAGTAAGCTTTTTATTACGAGACTTATGAATCAAGGATTTTGCTTCTCTAGATATATTTTTTAAATTAAGAGAATCAGCTTTACGGATTACGGGAGTAACTAACCCGTCGTCTACAGCAACACCGAAGGCTAAATGGACATCTCCATGAAAGATAATTTCATTTTCTCCCCAAGATGTATTAATTTCAGGAACCAAAGGAATAGCAGATGCACATGCTAAAAGAATTAAATCATTTATACTAACTTTCTCTGTGGCAGTTTCATTAGCAACTGACTCTAACCTTCGATTTATCGATTGTCTGGCAAGACCTAGAGGTTCAGAATTAATTTCTTTTTGGAGATAGAAATGTGGAATTGTGGTCTTTGATTCGAGTAGTCGCTTTGCGATTACTGAACGCATTTTACTAATCGGAATTTTCTTAGACTGAAGAAGATTAGGGCTCAAAGAGGTAGACGTTTCTTGGCTAGAAGGTAAAACAGAAGGAAAATCGCCACCTAAATCCTTTTTGGTAATCCGACCATGTGGTCCGGACCCTTTTATTTTTAGAAGGTCTATATTCTTTTCTTTGGCAATTTTTTTGGCGAGCGGAGAAGCCAGGATACGACCTGTGGGTTCCTTGGTTGCATTAAAATCTGTTGAAAGAGATGGAGTGGTTTTCTCTTCCTCAGGAGTTTTTTCAGCGGATAATTCAGGCTTGTTGAGTTTATCTGTCTCAGTTTTTGCTATGCTAGGCTCGGTGGGCGAGTCTTCAAAAACCGGTAATTGCTCACCTTGTTCTCCAACGACAGCTAATGGTTTACCAATTTCAACCTCGTCCCCCTCTTTAGCTAAAAGCTGCAAAAGTACACCATCATCAAAATTTTCTAGCTCCATGGTTGCCTTGTCAGTTTCAACTTCAGCTAAAATGTCTCCATTGGAAACCTCATCACCGACTTGTTTATGCCACTTGACAACTGTTCCCACAGTCATGGTGTCACTGAGCTTAGGCATTTCTATTATCGTACTCATTTAGCTTTAAAGGAGTTCCATTGCTTTTGCCAAAACACGGTCGTGATTTGGAATTTGAAAGTTTTCTAATGCCTTACTGTATGCTTGAGGTACATCGATAGCTGATATTCTTTTGACAGGAGCGTCCAGGTGATCAAATGCGTGTTCTTGGATTAGGAATGCGATTTGGGCATCAACTCCGCAGAAGGGCTTATTTTCTTCAACCAATAAGACACGATTGGTTTTTCTAACTGTTTCAAGTATGGCTTCCAGGTCGAGAGGTCTGATAGATCTTAAATCTAACACCTCCACGGAAACACCGTGTTTTTCCTGTAAAGTTTCGGCAACTTGTAAGGCAACCTGAACAGATCTACCATGAGCAATAATAGAGAGATCATTTCCTTCACAGGCAACACGGGCTTTTCCAAGAGGAATGATAAAATTTTCATCTTCGGGGACTTCACCTTTGAGGTTATAGAGAATGGTGTTTTCCATTACGCAAACGGGGTCATTGTCCCGTATGGCAGCTTTCATCATTCCTTTAGCATCTGCGGGTGTTGAAGGACAAATAACCTTTAAACCCGGAGTGTTGGCGGCAAAATTCTCTGGAGTATGCGAATGAGTCGCCCCGACATTAGTGCCACCGTTTGCTGGGCCTCGGAATACGATGGGTACATTAACCAAGCCACCTGACATGTAACGAACACTGGCCGCGTTATTAAAAATCTGATCAAAAGCAACATAAGAAAAGCTCCAAAACATAAACTCGACAACCGGCCTCATGCCCATCATAGCTGCCCCAACAGCTAACCCTGAAAAGGCTGCCTCGCTAATTGGAGTATCAATGATCCTTTCGGAGCCGAACTTTTCAAGCAACCCCTCAGAAACTTTGTAGGAACCCTTGAATTGAGCCACCTCTTCGCCCATTAGCACGACATTGGAATCCCTAGAAATTTCTTCAGAAAGAGCTTGGTTTAATGCTTCTCGATAAGTGATCTCGGCCATTTTTTGTATAAAATTGGTTATCTAGAGGACTCGAAAAATATGGTGCCAGAAGAACTTTTCTGTTCAGGGTTATCAGTTTCCCAATAAACATCATCCATTAGTTCAGAAACATCAGGAAACGGGCTGGCTAATGCAAATTCGGCAGAAGCTTCAGCTTCATCTTTGGCAGCCTTATCCAAATCCTGAATTTTATCATCTGTCAAAACACCTTCTTTTAGGAGTGTGTCGCGGAACAAATTTATAGGATCTTTATTTTGTTTATATTCTTCGATCTCTTCTTTACTCCTGTAGGTCTGGTCAGGATCGGCGACCGAATGGCCACGATATCTGTAGGTCACAATTTCCAAAACGGAAGGCCGAGAGTTTTCTCTGGCCCTGGAAAGTGCCTTGTGTATGGCAGATCGAACCTCATACAAATCGTGACCTTGATGAACTGACCAATCTATATCAAAAGCTTCACCTCTACGGGCAAGTGGTTCGCCAGCAGAGTGCCTGGATTCCGAGGTGCCCATGGAATATCCATTATTTTCGATTACATAAATGACCGGCAGGTTCCAAAGTGAAGCCAAATTAAGGGATTCATAAAATGATCCTTGGTTGGTAGCCCCGTCCCCCATAAAACACAAGCAGGCACCTTTTGTTCCCTTGGTTTTTAGTGCGTATGCCATTCCAAGTCCAAGGGGGGTTTGTCCCCCAACAATTCCGTGACCGCCCCAAAAGTTTTTATCAGGAGCGAAAAAATGCATGGACCCACCTTTTCCTTTAGAACATCCTGTTTTTTTACCGTATAGCTCGGCCATACATTCATCCATTTCCATGCCTACAGCTATGGCATGTCCGTGATCCCGATAGGCAGTGATAACATGATCATCCTGTGACATTACGGAAACACTGCCTACAGCAACTGCCTCTTGACCAATATAAAGATGAAGAAATCCTCCAATGTGGCCTTGTTGGTATGCACGAAGAGAACGTTCTTCGAATCGACGAATTCGGAGCATTTGGGAAAAGAACCTTATTTTTTCTTCTGCCTCAAGAGAATGATTAATGGAGGCCTTAGAAAAGTCGTTTTCGTTGGGTAAGGGCACGGCAGTAGGGGAAGACTCGGTTGAGCCATCTCCTTTCTGTATGTCTGCGTCGTGGTATATACTTTCCATAAAATAGGATAAAATTAACGACCTTCCTTTATGTACTGAGTGGGGTTGGCTTCAATCTCTAAATTAGGAATGCCTTTGGAGCAATCTGTACGAACACCCCAAAAACCTTCGTCCTTACGATCGTAAAAAGGCCATACAAGCTTGTGGTCAGAGGGGGGAATGGAAAGACTTTCAATTTCCTTCCGACTAAAAAAATTAAAATAACCTTCATCTATTTCGTTAGGTAAATCTTCTAAAATAGGCAAACAATCGAATAAAAACATTAACCAGTGGCCATTACCTTCATAGGACTTTTCAGATACATATCCAAATAAGTTCAAGTCTTGATCGCACAAATTTAACCGAGTTTCTTCATAAGCTTCTCTTTTTGCACATTCATAAGGAGATTCTCCTGTCGTCATTTCCAATTTTCCACCTGGGGGACTCCAAGTGCCTATGTTGGGAGGCTTTTTTCTTTTAATCAGCAAGATACGATCAGCGGGATCTCTTATAAACAATAGGCAGGAAATCTTAAAGAACATAGAGAAAAGTCTTGTTTACAGGATAGTTGTAATGAATGGTATAGTCCTAACGAAAACCCAAGCGAACCCAATGAAAATATTTTCACTTACCCTCTTCATTGCCTTCATACATTGCCAACTATTTTGTCAAGTAGACGGGCAAGAGATCGACAAAGTTATTAAGCTAGACGGAAAAATTAGTGTTTCTCAAGATTCTGAACGGTGGCTTAAGATTTCCGTTCCTTTTCTCATTAATGAACATCCCGACCTCTTGAATATGCAAGGTAAGAGGCCTGAAACAATAGAAGAGATGTTCAATCCTTTATTTTTGAATAATCTTAAAATTAGAATATGGATTAGCTTTCTTAATGAATTTAAAAGAAAAGAATTTAGGGGAGATAGAAAAGATGTTCGATATTTTGATTATTACAGCGCAGAAATTGAGTGTCTGAGCATAGAGATTGATAGAAAAACTAAAAAAGCAGAATTCCTTTTTCCAGCAACGATAGCTAAAAAATGTGAATTAGGAAATTACCCAAAGTTAACCGGATATGTATTGGAGTTTTCCCGAAATGGAGAAACATTTGAAGTGTCAGATCAAACTAGTTTTTTAAATTACGATAAAGATGAATATTTAGAGAAGTATCGAATGGAGGCACTTAATAAATCATCATCGAATGAAGGAATACTTATTCCCGGTTATACAATTAATGACATATACCTTAAGGATTTAGGACCCGTTTTGAGGAAATAACCTTAAAGATAAACCCCCCTCTCATTTATTCTGCCTCAAAGTAAGATGGCAAAAATAGAAGAAACAATATTTAATTTAGGTAGTTCGCATTTGTCTGCCTGGAAAGTTCTAAGAAAGGATGATAAACTCTTCCTTGACACTTTTAGTTATACTGATTTTCCACCAACAAACGGAGATGAAGATGCCTGGATATCTGAGGTGGAGGTTGCTCTCGCAGATTTGTGTCGAGAAAAAAGCTTAAAGGGAGAGGCTAGTTTCATACTCCCTGGAAATGTTCTGCTATCTAAAACATTAAGAGTTCCGAAGGTAGAATTGGATAAGCAAAAGAAAGTTGTCGCATTCGAACTTTCTCAAAAAATGCCTTTTCCTTTAGAAAATTTATTATGGGATTTCATGGTTATTGATGACGATGGAATTGAACAAGAGATTCTAAGTTTTGCAATTAAACCAGAAGTGGTTGAAAAATTGATACAAGTAATATTCCGTTGTGGTATAATACCAAAATTATTCACGCCAGGATCTGCCCTTGATTATCACGCGGTACAAGAAGCTGTTGGAAATGAACAATTAGAAGATAGTTTATTTATAAACTTTGGAAGTAAAACAACAAACCTTACATTTATAAGTAGTTCTGGGTTTCTTTTAAGAAGTTTAAGCTTTGGTGGTAGCCAATTAACAGAAGCTTTGGCTTCTGCATTTGGAATAACTTACTCAAAAGCAGAAGAATTAAAATTGAAAGATTCAACGGGAGAAAAGGCATATAATGACGAAGATCCTTCATTTACAACCCTGCAGGTAACAAATGAAAACTTTCTAAATAAATATATGCAGGAAATCTCCCGATCAATTGTAACCTACAAACGATTAAAGAAAGGTAAATTACCGACAAATTTAATTATTACTGGCCGTACAATTAAAAGCAAAAGGATTGTGGAGACTTTAAGCGAGACACAGCAACTTGGAATTAAATATTTCGATCCATATTCACAACTTGAAATATCTCCAAATATTGAAAAATCATTTTGTAACGAGTTACCTTACATAGGAAGTGAATTATTAGGACTCACAAAGCAATTGATAAATCAAAATGATCGACCTGTTCTTAATCTTATGCCAAAGGGTAAGACGCAACAGCTAGAATCAAAGAAAAAATTACCATGGATGATTGCTCTGGCGTTTGTAGTATCATTAATGCCATTACCTTGGTACCTAAATTTAGTGAATCAAGAAGTAACCTTAATTCAAGAAATTGAAAGTGTAGAAGAAGAAATTAAGCACTCTAATGATGAACTAAGAGTGTCAAAATCAAGAAATCAATCACTTAATTTATTACAAGAAATCAATCGTAAAGCGAGTGTGAGGTTTAGTAAACTTTTTAAATTAAGTAAGCAAACCACAAATATACAGCAATTCATAAACGATTTACAATCTGTATTTGACAGAAATGTAAATGACAACGCATGGATCGATGAATTAAAATTTAATACGATTAAATCATCCGTAACGAACACATCTCGAAATGAAGGCGTGCAACCAGCAGATATTAATGTGGTAAATATTGTCGGAAGATACCTAGTGAAATTAACTGTCGAAAATCTGGATTTAACTTTTGAGGACCGCAAAGATAAGCTGCTTGAAAATAACGGAATCAGGCAAGAAAGTATTACCAATTCATTTTCTGAAATCAATGGTGTTAGAAAAATTCGAAAAAAAGTTTTCTCAATTGAAGGTAAAGGCGATTTGTACAATAGACAGTTTACACATTTTGAGATTGAACTAGAAATTGATCTGTAAATGAAGCAAGTCCTATATATATTTTCCTTACCAGCTTTGTTGTTATGTGGACTTATTGTTTTGAGTTTAAACAAAACAAGTGAATTGGATCTGTTATCTAAAAATTTGGATGGCTATCAAAAAGAGTTATTTCAAATAAAAACAGACCTCAAATTAGAAATGCTCTTTTCTTCAGACCTCAGAATTGCTGAAAGTGAATGGGTGCATTGGACTAAATTAGGCAAAAAAAATATTTTATTTTGG
>Ga0206130_10000706_pt1 | contig 52925 bp, 59 predicted proteins | sample Helgoland_Spring_9_FD_148637 | JGI IMG/M metagenome (GOLD analysis project Ga0206130, IMG submission 148637) | Pelagic subsurface seawater microbial communities from Kabeltonne, Helgoland, North Sea - Helgoland_Spring_Bloom_20160512_1 | ecosystem: Environmental > Aquatic > Marine > Epipelagic ...
TCCTATGACTTTAAAACGATCTTTACGGAGTTACAAGTACTTATTTTGTTTAGAGTAGTTGAGTTTGAAACTCAAGCAGGTTCCATAATCAGGCTGAATGCTTCTACTGGATTAGCAGGGTTACACTGTAATACAACACATTCAGATAATTTACTTGCAGACTTAGTACTTCAGAATGAAACACCTCAAGGATTATCTTTTTTGATCCCATTGAATATCAGTTTAGATATTGATATGGATGAAATAACTTATTTTATCCAAGGAGAGGTACGAAAATCTTACACAGATTATATTGATGGTTTTTCCAAGCTAACAGAACAAGAAGCAAAAGATACCTACGGATTTATTAAGTTAGGTGCTCGAGTTCCACTTAAAGTTAGGCGATAAAAAAAACGAGGTCTGAAAGACCTCGTTTTTTTTATTCTATATTGGTAAATACCATTTGTACATCTTCATCATCTTCCATCTTGTCAAGCATTTTTTCTATATCTAAAATTTGCTCTTCCGTAAATGAAGTTGGTGCATTTGCAATACGTTTTAATGTTGCTGAATCAACCTTTAGTCCTTGAGCATCAATTGCACTTGATAATGTTCCAAAGTCACTAAAACCGCCGTAAATATATATGCGATCTTCAGTTTCTTCAATCTCTTCAAGCCCTGCATCTATTAGCTCTAGTTCTAATTCTTCTGTGTCTACGTTCAACTCTTCTGTTTTTTCAATTTCAAACACAGATTTGCGCGTAAAGAGAAACTCAAGCGATCCTTTAGGAACTAAGGAACCACCGGACTTATTAAAATAAGATTTTACATTAGCTACAGTCCGATTATTGTTGTCAGTAGCACATTCCACAACCACTAATACACCATGAGGTCCTTTGCCCTCGAATACAGTTTCTACGAGCTGATCGGCATCTTTACCTTCTGCTCTTTTGATAGCAGCTGTTATGTTATCCTTAGGCATGTTTGCAGCCTTAGCATTTTGGATAGCAGTTCTAAGTTTTGGATTCGTTTCCGAATCAGGTCCTCCATCCTTTGCAGCTACTGTAATTGCTTTTGCTAATTTTGGAAATATTCTGGACATTTGTCCCCATCTCTTTTCCTTGGCTGCTCTACGGTATTCAAAAGCTCTTCCCATATATTTGTATAGACTTAGTTGATTTAAAATTTTTCCAAAAAATATACTATTGAGATCAAAAATACAAATTGACTAAAAAGTCTTTGGTTTTTTGTCAAGACAAATTGTCAAATAGTTTAAATTATGTACAATTTAAGGAAAATATTGCTTGAGTATGCAAATAAGAAATTCAGTTTTGATAGAAGTTTGTGTGGATAATCTAGAAGATGCATTAAGAGCAGAGGACAATGGGGCAGACCAGATTGAACTTTGTTCTAGACTTGATCTTGACGGACTAAGCCCGAGCTCTAAATTACTAGATCAAGCTTTTGCTAAGCTTTCAATCCCGATTAAACCTATGTTGAGACTCCGAGGGGGGGATTTTATATATAATAGAAAGGAAAAAGATCAAATGCTCCAGACCCTATGCACGCTACTTGATTATAATTGTAAGTCAATTGTATTTGGGGCCCTAAATATGGATGGTGGTATCGATACTGCTTTTTTAGATGAGATCAGTGATAATATTGGATCACATGTTATTTGTTTTCATAAGGCTGTGGACCATTCGAAGGATTTACTTCCTGCTTGTTCTGTTTTGGCCTCTTGTAAAAAGGTTGCTGAGGTACTTAGCTCTGGTGGTGCTCATACTGCTTTAGATGGAGCAAATAATTTGAATAAGATGAAGTCTATACTTCGGCCAGATCAAAAATTAATAGCTGCAGGCAAAATAAGACCTGAAAACATTGTCAAGCTTCATAAATTAGTTAATTTGGAGTATTATCACGGGAGAAAAATCATAAACTTTTAGAATGCATAAACTCATGCCATTTCATCTTGCAGTACCTGTTCATAATTTGGAAAAGGCAAGATGGTTTTACGGAACAGTAATGGGCTTCGATGAAGGAAGGTCATCTGAGCATTGGATCGACTATAATTTTTACGGACATCAATTTGTCGTTCATTTGGATGATAGCATGCAGGTGATTACAAATCATTCTTCAAATTCTGTAGATGGACATAATGTTCCAATTCCTCATTTTGGAGTAGTATTGAGTATGCAAACTTGGAAAGATTTAGCAGATAAGCTTATGACGAATAATATGGATTTTATCATTGCCCCGCATATTCGCTTTAGAGGGGAATCTGGTGAACAAGCCACTATGTTTTTCCAAGACCCAAGTGGCAATGCACTTGAATTCAAAGCATTTAAAGACCTCAATATGTTGTTTGCGAAATAGTCTCTAATGTTAAAAACTAGAATAGCAAAGTTGTCTTTGTTTTTTTGGAAGAATCAGGATTCGGAAGTAATACATGCTACACTGCAAAAGTACTCTGCTTATTTTAGGATGCTAGGTCCGTCTGATCAGAAAAGATTCATCTACCGAGTCGCATTATTCAGTCAATCCATGAAGTTTAAGGCTCTTGGAGATCATACGATAAATTCGCAAATGCGTTATTTGATTGCCTCTGGACTTGTACAGATAACGTTCGGTTTGAATGCATTTACCTTTCATCATTTTAGAAAAATTCTTGTAACACCCAGGGCTTATGGTTATCGAGGTTTTAAGAATAAGTTGCTGGGACATGTGGATTATTCCAATAGACTCATTACATTAAGTTGGGCAAACTCAACACATGGATTCGAGGTGGAAGATGATGCACATAATGCTGTTTTGCATGAGATGGCTCATGCTTTAGAATTTGAATACAGAAAATGGCTTAAAAAACTTCATAATTATAGGAATAAAGGAGGAATCTTAAACCTTATTATTTCTGTTACTCTTCCCAAAAGGTACATGTTTTTTGATGAGGCAAACTATAGAACTTGGCTGGATATTGCAAGAGCAGAAATGCATGTGATGAAAATGGAGCGAAATTATTTTTTGAAAGATTATGCAGCAAAGAACATACATGAGTATTTTGCATGTGCAGTAGAAGCATTTTTTGAAAAGCCTAAAGCTATGCAGGCCTCAATACCGCAAGTATATATGATGTTAAGAAAATTATTGAACCAAGATCCAATAGATCATAATAAACCAAGATTAAATTAAATTGATATGTTCGATTTCAAAGCTATTTTGTCTGTATCCCTTATTCTTTTTTCGGTTATCGATATTGTTGGTAATATACCAATTGTAATTAGCCTCAAAGAGCAAGGTAAAAAGATAGAAGCCGCAAAGGCAACTTTTGCTTCAGGTGTCTTGATGCTACTTTTTCTATTTGGAGGGGAGAAGGTCTTAGGGCTTTTTGGCGTAGATGTTAAGTCCTTTGCCGTAGCAGGTGCAATAGTAATGTTTATCATTGGTCTTGAAATGATTCTTAACCGAGAAATATTCAGAAACAATGATGAAAGTTCAAATGCTACATCCATTTTTCCATTGGCATTTCCTTTAATAGCTGGCGCGGGAACACTCACCACAATCATCTCTCTTGAAGGTGCTGGATATATGAAACTAGATATTGGTGTAGGTATCCTTTTAAATTTGGTGGTTGTGTTTTTTGTCCTGAAATTCTCATCTTCTATTCAGAAGCGTATTGGAAAACAAGGCGCTAAGATTCTCGAAAAGGTATTTGGGATTATATTATTAGCTATCGCTATCAAAATTTTCACAAATAATTCAATTCTTCACGAACTTTTGGAAGCTTTAAGAGCTAATATAAAGTAAGCCCCGAATTAAGAAATAATTAGGATATCATTTGTACCAAATAAATGATTTCAGGGGTTAATAATACTATTAGTCGTATTGTTAATTGAGAAATGCAAGAATCTGGAAATAAGATCGGTTGGATTACAGGAGCCTCTATCGTTATAGCAAATATGGTAGGGGCAGGTGTATTTACAAGTCTTGGGCTGCAGCTTGAATTTGTCCAAGACCCTAATTACATATTGTTACTCTGGGTTTTAGGTGGTATGATGGCATTGAGTGGTGCATTTAGTTACGCTGAATTGGGGGTGCATTTTCGAAGATCAGGAGGGGAGTATCATTTTCTTTCCAAGATATATCATCCTATTCTGGGCTATCTTTCGGGCTGGGTTTCCATAACAGTTGGTTTTTCTGCTCCGATTGCCTTAGCCGCTATATCCGTTGCAGATTATATTCAAATATTTGCGGCGTTACCTATGCGTATTTTTGCAAGTTTTATTATTATCCTAGTTGCTGTGATCCATAGCTTTACCATAAATAACAGCAGTGTATTCCAGACACTCATAACGGTGCTTAAAATCTTTGCAATTGGAATATTTATAGCTTTTGGGTTGTCATTTGCTGATTTGCCAACTATTCAGGATTTCAAACCATTATCTACTGAGTTTTCTAATTATTCATTAGCAGTAGCATTTGTATTTGTTTGCTTTTCATATTCTGGTTGGAATGCAGCTGCCTATATCACAGGAGAAATAGAGTCCTTCAAAAAAAACTTACCCAAAGCACTTATATCGGGAACATTAGTCGTAACCGCTCTTTACATAATTATCAACTTTGTTTTTCTTAAAAATGCTTCTTACTCTGATCTTGTAGGGCAGGTGGAAGTCGGTCAGATTGTAGCCACTAATTTATGGGGAGCTAATGGTGGTAAAATGATATCAAGCATTATAATTTTGATCTTGATTTCTAGTATTAGTGGTATGATTTGGGTTGGTTCGAGAGTGACGCAGGTGCTTGGCGAAGATTATTTGATTTGGAACAGATATTCTAAACGTAATAAAAACAATGTTCCTGTGCGAGCAATCTGGTTGCAAGCGCTTATTAGCATTGCTTTTGTTTACAGTGGAAGTTTTGAGCAAGTACTGATTTACAGCAGCTTTATTATACAATTATTCAGTTTACTGGCTGTGATTGGTTTGGTTATTTTGAGATCTTCCAAAAAACACAAAGTAGATAAGGATGCTTACAGTAGTCCATTGTATCCACTTCCACAGTTATTCTTTATTCTGACCAGTATGTGGGTCTTGTTTTTTTTAATGCTTGACAAACCCAAAGAGTCTATTTTTGGAGTTTTGAGCTTGTTCTTAGCAGCAATCACCTATTTTATCAATAAGCGACTAAGCAACAAGTCTTCTCATGATTAATGGTTATTTCTAAAATAATATATTGTAAATACCAATTCATTAGTTATTTTTGTTGGTAGTTTAAAACAATTAAAACAAAAATAACTAATGAAGCACATCTACTTTTCTATTCTTTTTGCTTTATGCTTGATTCCCAGTATACTAGAGGGGCAATGCGACACAACTGCTGTTGATCAAAGTACTTATTCCATCTTTTTTGCAGACACTTACACAGGAGATAAAATTCCTGAAAATGCTATAGATGGTGATCCTAACACTTTTTGGAATACTGGAGGAAGTGCTAATTTTCCGCATGATTTAATTATTGATCTTGGGGAAGAGAAGGTATTGAATGGGATTTCTATTAAACCAAGAGTTAACTCCAATCTTGGGAAGTTAGAGGAATATCAAGTGTTTTTGTATTCAGATGTAAATAACCCAACACCTACTCCAGAGGCAGGTGGTACATTAGTGTATACTGGTCCATGGCAAGAAATAGAGGAATTTATCTATTTCGGAAATAGAAGTGCTCAGTTCGTGCATCTATCAGCACTTTCAAATTTTGATGGAGGCAATGCCAATAGACTCATGATTTCTGAATTTATAATTTATGAAGATACCAGCTGTGAGGATGAAGGACTTTCGAATCAGATAATTACTTTCGAACCTGTAGGTAAGCAAACCACAGAAAGTGATCCAATCGAATTGATTGCCTACTCAAATCTAGATACTGAAATATCTTTTGAGGTTATTGAAGGCTCAGATATAGTTTCAATCTCAGGGTCTACACTAAACTTTGAAGGTCAGGCAGGTTTAGTAACCTTGAGGGCTTTTAATGCAGGTGATGTATATACCTATCCTAGTGAGCAATTAATATCCTTTAATGTGATTGACCTAAATACTATCTACCCAACTGTTAGCACACGCCTAACAGAGGAGTTCCCGCTTATAAAATCCGAGGATGGTGAATATCCGATTTACATGAGCGCCTCTATTGCAGAGCCTGGATTTTTGAATATAAATTCGGTAACTGCTAGCGTTGATGGTGAAGCATTAGAAGTTGTTTATGCAGATGGATCTTATGTTGCATTATGGGCGCCCGATGCCTTGGGAACCTATGAGGTAGAGATTACAAGTATCGGGTCAAATGGCAATTCAAGTGATGTGTTGACCAGATTCATTGAGGTTGTAGATAATGCTGAGGATATGACTGTATTTGCCTTAAATAAAGTCCTAGTGAATTTCCCTAGTCCAGGCCGAACCATTGTCGTCGATACTTTCTTACCTCAGTTTGTAGGAAGCCATAAAAAAGTAACTGCATTCCTCGATGTAGAATGTCCAGATATCGCAGGTGGATGTGATGATTGGGATCGAAAGGCATATATTGAAGTGCAGGCTCCAAATGGCGAGTGGGTAGAAATTATAAGGTATATGACACCATATGGTGTAGGTTGTTTTCACTCGGCTGATGTAACAGACTTTATGGATTTGATGCAAGGTGATATAAAGTTTAGAGTTTTTGTTGATACCTGGGGTACAGGTGGATGGGACTTTACTTTGAGACTGGAATATGAAGCTGGAGAACCGGAATTTATGTATCGATCAATCACGAAGGTGTGGGATAAGAATAGTGCACCTTTTGGTAATCCAGGAAATTTGCAGCCTATGGAAACGGTAGAAGTACTAGTACCAGAAAACACCTTAGATGCAAAGTTGAGGTTGACTACTACCGGCCATGGTTGGGGTTCAAACAATACAGGAAATGCTGCAGAGTTTTACTATGCAACGCATAATATTGCTGTAGATGGAGCAAATACATTCGACCAGTATCTATATAATGTTTGTAATCCGAATCCAGATAATTGTTTAAACCAACAAGGTACCTGGTACTTTGAGCGAGCGGGTTGGTGTCCCGGTGCTATTGCACCTGCATTTGAGTTTGACCTTGGTGCTTACACTTCCGTAGATTCTTATACCTTGGATTATATTTTCCAAACCAATTATATGGATTTATGTCACATCAATAATCCAAATTGTGTGTCAGGTGTGACCTGTGCCGATTGTTCAGATAATTTCAATCCAATCTACCTTATTGATGGTTATGTGATCAATTATTCTAATGTTTTTGCAACGCCCGTTTCTTCCAATGAGGAGACACTTTTGGATGCGAATGCATTTGTGGTTAGTCCAAACCCTGTAATGGATCGATTGACTATTCAGACTCGATCAGAACATGGCTATGCTCGATTTTTATTAATCGATGTTGCCGGTAAGATTATTCAGAGTAGAGAAGTGGATGCTATGGCTATGGTGTCTGGTAAAATAGAAATGTATACTGGTGATTTAGAGGCTGGGACCTATTTTGTTCGGGTATATACCGAGAAAGGTTCAAGGACTTATAAGATTATTAAGATGTAAAAAAAAGCCCCGGATTATTTCCGGGGCTTTTTTTTATTGCTTAATTAATGGTCGACTTGCGCTGATTCCATTAAAGTTAGCTTTTATAATGTAGATACCATTTTCAAGCATGCTGATATTCAGTTCATGATTAAAGTTGGTATTATATTTGTCGGCATACTCTGTAAGCACCTGCTTACCTTCCATTGAATAAACTTCGATTCTTACTCCACCTGACCAATCGTTGTTTAGCGTTAAAATAGCACGATCGCTTGCTGGGTTTGGAGCAATAGTAAGTTGATTATTGATTCCTATATTTTTAGTGCTACTTACCTTTTGATTTTCATAGGCACCAATATCGACGCCGTCCACACGTGGGTTGCCAAGTATGTCAGTCAAAGGAGCACCATTTTCAAGTCCTGCATCTACACATGGACTTTCTAGCTGCAAGGTGATATCAAAAGAAAAGACATCCGTAAACAATGGATCTCCATTGATGTCTTCAATATCATCTGCCACTAAGTAATCAGTCAAGCTAGCATCTGCAACATAGTTTCCTCCTAATGAGACAACTTCTGGCGTTCCGTCTTCAATAGCATAACTAAAGAAGTCAGGATTACTAAAGATATTATTCAATAGATATAAGGTGGTGTTTCCAGAATCATTGGTCCATTGTGATATACCGCCTGTCAGTGCGCCAATGTTGAACGAGAAGGTAGAATTGGTTACATTGATATCAATAGCTGTTGTATCAAATGCATTGACACTAATACTTCCGCCAAACCCGTCTTCGCTTGCCTGGTTCTGAAGGAATGTTGTACTTGTGATGTCAGAGTCTACGTTACTGATATTAACTGCTCCACCCTGAGTCCCTGCAAGATTACCTAAGAATGATGTATTTGTTATTGTCATCAAAGACATATCCAAGCTTGCTGCTCCTCCTGGTTCTGATACATTGACAGCACCACCAACACCGTTCGTGCTATTTCCTGTAAAGTCACTTTGTAAAAATGAAACATCAATTCCTCCTGAAACTGATATTGCACCTCCACTATTTTCAGCGTTGTTTGCTATGAAGAGTGTGTTTTCAAATGAAACTACTGTTGAGTCATTTTGATTAAAACTAGCTCCTCCGAAGGATGCTGAGTTTGCTTCAAATTGACAATTCGTGTAAGCTACATTAGCTGTAAAGCCAGTAATAATAGCTCCACCAGATGTATTCGCTGTATTCATACTAAAGTAACAGTTATCTACTGATCCTTCTGTACCCGCAGAATAAGTAGCCATGGCTCCACCAAAAGCACCGTTGTTATTTGTGAAGTCCGTGTTAGTGATACTAAAGGTTTTATCCGGACCACCATTGTAAACTGCACCAGCTGATCCTCCATTGGCAATATTTCCATCAAACACACAACCATCCATGGTATACCCCATTTGATAGAAGTAGAGTGCTCCTCCGAATCCATCTGTTGTACTATTCCCATTAAAGTTACAATCAGTAATAGTGAGGTTATTTGTTGTGTTAGCAGGGAGCTCTCTACCATCAATATAGGCACAGCCAGCATTCCCACTGTTGTTGCCATTGAATGTACAGTTGCTTAAACTTAGATTTTCATTGTTCCACGAGAAGAATGCTCCACCAAATCCTCCAATGTTTTGATTACCTTCAAAGAGACAATCACTTATGTTTATATTAGAAGATCTCAATGGGTATAGTGCTCCTCTACTCGTTTCATTGTTCATGAACTGACAGCCTGTAACAGTTATATTTGCAGAATTCCTTATAAGTAGACCTCCTGCTTGAGATGCTGCAGTATTTGCTTCGAAAACACAATTGGTAACAGTTGATCCCTGGGTGCCAATCTCCATCATAGCAATACCTGAACCCGATCTTGCGAAGTTATTTCTGAAGATCACATTGTTCAGATTGACAGGGGAATATGTTATTATTCCACCACCGTGAGTCAGTATGGCATCAAGGTCACCAGAGTTTGATGTGTTACCATTAGAAATGATCAAGCCATCAAAAGAAGTACTGGATGCCAAAAGGCTATCAACGTATACTACATGCCTTGAATTGTCTGTCCTGTTTTCTGTATTATCGCCTGGGTTGTCATCACCTAGTATATCACCAGATAGTATAGTCGGTGTACTTCCATCAGTAGGCCTGTCTTCTAAGGCATTTTCATCACCTGCGAATCCTCCGTATAGACTTAAAGGCTTAGCGATAGTGTATACAGATGTTATTGTGTCTGTATTTTCAGGAACGTATATTCCAGTACGAAGCCAAATTTGATCTCCTTGGGTAGCATTGTCTAAGGCAGTCTGCAAATCATTGAATGCGTCTGACCACGAGGATCCGTCATTTGCCCCTTGTGCAAGGTTGTCTACTCGATGTATATTCTGAGCAAGTAGGCCAGCAAATGGGATGGAAAAAATTAAAGCTAGTATAAGTTTTTTCATTATAAATGGTTTATAGTTTTTGTTATGATACATAAACAGGATCAAAACAATTGTTTGCGTGATATTCAAATCTTACTATAAGATAGTAAGCTTTTAAAAAAAAATTATGTATTAAAGGCTATAAATTATTTGAATTGCTTTGCTTACCTTGCGCTGCCAATTAAAAAGTGCTCTTTTTTTAGGGACTTTCACCAATTATTATTGAATCTGAAATCATTTTGCAATGGAAAACTGGAAGTATAAACCAGAAAGTTTGATGATGTCTTACGGTTACAAGCCGGAATTATCTGAAGGAGCCGTTAAGTGCCCTATTTTTCAAACATCTACCTTTGTTTTTCAAAAAGCGGAAGATGGTAAAGCCTTCTTCGAAGTAGCTTATGGAATAAGAGAAAAGAAAGAATCCGAAGAAATGGGATTGATCTATTCAAGATTGAATAATCCAGATTTGGAAATTTTGGAAAATAGACTCAGTCTTTGGGATCATGCAGATGATTGTGCTGTGTTTGAAAGTGGTATGTCTGCTATTTCAACAGCATTGATGGAGTTCTTAAGTCCTGGAGACCTTCTTCTGTATTCAAACCCAGTCTATGGAGGTACAGATCACTTCATCAAGCATGTCCTTACAAAGTATGGTATTGAGGTATTGGGATTCAACCCAGGCCAGTCCATGGAGGAAGTAGAGCAAATGATGATTGATTCAGGTAAAGCAGATAAGTTAGCCTACATATACTTAGAAACTCCGGCAAACCCTACAAATGCTCTCGTCGATATAAAAGGTTGTGTAGATTTAGCGAAAAAATATTCTTCTGAAGATCACAAGGTATACGTCGGAGTAGATAATACCTATCTAGGGCCACTTTGGCAAAATCCATTGGAACTTGGTGCTGATTTGGTGATTTATTCTGCGACAAAATACATCGGAGGTCATTCTGATCTTATTGCAGGGGCTTGTTCTGGATCTAGTGAAGTGATTGGTCGTATAAAGGTATTAAGAACATTTTTAGGGAATATGGCAAGTCCATACACAGGTTGGTTGCTGATGCGATCACTTGAAACTCTAAAGATTCGTATGGAGAGACAGGGGGAGACAGCCAAACATGTTGCTGAATATTTAAAGAATCACCCTAAGGTGGAAAAAATATATTATCTGGGTGATCTGGAAGATGGTTCAGAACAGAAACGTATCTATGATCAACAATGTAAGTCGCCTGGAGCTATGTTGTCATTTGATATCAAAGGCGGTGAAGCGGAAGCTTTTCGTTTATTAAATGGGCTGAAACTTGTCAAGCTTGCAGTAAGTCTTGGTTCTACAGAATCTCTTGCACAGCATCCTTCTACAATGACCCATGCTGGCGTTGATCCTGACTTGAAGAAAACATTAGGTATATCTGACAAATTAGTCCGATTATCCGTAGGTGTTGAACATCATGAGGATTTGATTCATGACCTATCAGTCGCTTTAGATCTAGTATAATAAAAAAGGACATCCACTTGGATGTCCTTTTTTTTATGCTTTAGTACCTTTTTCTAAGCCAAACACACCGATTAATTTTTAGAGGTATAAATTATGTTTTTTCGTAATCTATAATGGTATTTTTGAGAACCGTTTAAACTCTTAAATCTCAAAGATGATTACTGTTAAAAAACTGGGCCTTTCAATTTGTGCCCTAGCTTGGCCATTTTTTGGTTTTAGCCTTTCTAATATAATGCCCCCACCAGATACTGTTTACTTTGATATATTGATTTGTGCTGGGGAGTCTTTCAATGGAAATGTTTACCAGGAGCCGGATTTAGTCACAGAAGTTGAATTAGGCACAGCAGATGATACACTTTCTGTTTTGATCTATTCAATAGATGTTATTGAGCCAATACGAACAAATATTGTAACTAGTATTTGTGAATTTGGCGTAGCTGAAGGATACACAGCTCCAGGTATATATGAAGATGTATTTACAGCTTTCAATGGATGTGATAGTGTAAGAACCATAGAGATTCAACCCTTTAAAGCTTATCTACCCAATATCTTTTCTCCGAATAATGATGGGCAAAATGATTACTTCACCCTTTCAGCATCAGACCTTAGTGCTATGAAGATTAAAACCTTCAGTGTTTTTTCAAGGTCTGGAGAACGGCTGGTAACATTGGGTGATGCCACTATTTCAGGCAATAATTATTTGTGGGATGGAAAGGTTGATAATAGGGAGGTAAGCCCCGGTACCTATGCATATTATCTGGAAGTAACAGATGAAACAGATCAAAGTATATGTCCGATATATGGAGATGTAACACTTATTCGATAATAGAAGCAGTAGATTATATATATTTAGTTGGCCGTGGATGAATTCCGTGGCTTTTTTTATTTTAGGGTAAAAAATATGAGAGCTCTACTTTTTTTATTTCTATCGATAGTCACTTTATACGCCTGTGATACTGAGGTTCAAACTCCAGAAAAGGAATTAGATGCAGCGAAAATGGAAGGAATAGAGCTAATTGTACTTGGAATAGCTCAAGATGCAGGATACCCGCAAACTGCATGTGAAAAGGATTGTTGTAAAGCATTACTTCAAAAAGGCGATAAAGGAGCGCTTATTACTAGTCTAGGGCTAGTTGATCATAATAATCGTACCCGATATATGTTTGAAGCAAGTCCAGATTTTCCAGAGCAACTCGCTAAACTTAATGCACGACATTTAGGAGAACCTGGTGTTTGTGATGGTATTTTTATTACCCATGCGCATATGGGACATTATACCGGTCTTATGTATCTAGGTAGAGAATCAGTTGGCGCATCAAAAGTTCCTGTTTATTGTATGCCTAGGATGAAAACTTACCTTACAAATAACGGGCCATGGTCACAACTTGTGCATTTAGAAAATATCGACATTCGAAACTTAGAACGCGATGGTGTAATACACCTAGATACGAATCTTATTGTAGAGGCAATAGAGGTTCCGCATAGAGATGAATTTAGTGAGACCGTAGGGTTTAGAATAACTGGTCCTGAACAATCTGCTTTGTTTATTCCAGATATTGATAAATGGTCTAGATGGGACTTGGATATCAAAGAGGAGGTCTCAAAAGTAGATTATGCATTTCTGGATGCTACTTTTTACAGGAATGGAGAGATTCTTGGAAGGGATATGTCAGAGATACCGCATCCTTTTGTAGAGGAGACGATGGATTTGTTTTCAAATACTTCAATTGAACTGAGGAAAAAAATTTACTTTATTCATTTAAATCATACAAATCCACTCTTAAGAGGAGGTGATGCGCTTCGAGAAATAAATGATAAAGGTTTCAATATAGCTAAGGAGGGTGCGGTTTTTCGTTTATAGTTTTATTCCAAGCATTATGTTGAATATGAAATTGTTAGAACGTCTGTCTCTATCAAAATTTGAATCTCCAAATTGGTTGTTGAGACTTTTTGAATATCCCAATTTCATTTCTAAGCAATAGGGTTCTTTTTTGGAGTGTAATTTAGCTCCTAATAAAATCCCAAGTTCATAATCAGTGAAATTTGGATATTGGCTTAACCTTTGGCTAAATGAAATAAAAGGTTTGTGGAAAGCATTTGGATAATATGCTCTTAGTTCATTCATGTATCGGATTGAAAAGGGTTTTCCCGCTTGTGTATTCAATTTTGCAAAACTTGGAATGGATAATTGATGAACTAGACTTAAGTTTTCCTTTAGTGCGTGTTCAAATCCAACTTCAATTTGAAATAAACTAACTGCTTTAGGAATTTCTACCTTAATTTCTGATTGTGCTTTTAACATTGAACTACCTGCAAGGATATAAATAAAAAAGAGTCTGAAGGCTATTTTTATACTTTGTAATTTCTTCATTAGAAACAGATATTAGTAAAGTTTGATTATTTTACTTGAAATTATAATAATTTGGAAATATCTAATAAAATGAGGCCTATTACAGTACTGCTAATGTTAATTATATTACCTATTAGCCTGTTCGCCGTAAAACCTTCAAATAAGCAAGCCAGTTCATTGCAGACTCAAACTGCTGTGAATGTTGAGGCAGAAACAACTTTGAGTGATAAGTCTTCTTCCAAGTTTGAACGTAAATTAAAACGAATCAAAAGGCGGATGGAAGCTTTAGCCAAAAGGAGTAAATCCGAAAAGAAACCCATTGAAAACCTTCTGTTTTCTTCTGTGTTTTTGTTTGTTACAGGTGCCTTAATGTTGGTTGCCCTTCAGGGAAGCATCGCAATCTTTGTTATTGTAGGCCTCGCCGCATTGATAGCAGCAAGTATTTTATCTCTTGTCGCTTATAGTAGAAAGGACGAAAAAAAGTTTTTGGCTACATTATTGTTCTTTACTATTGGTATTCCTGTATTGTTGCTAAGTGCAATTCTATTGATTGGGATTCTAATAAATGCAATTTTTTAAATGATAAATAAAAAGGGCCGAATTACTTCAGCCCTTTTTATTTATATATTTACTTGATAATCATTCTTTCTATGTTTTGAGAACCATCTTGGTTTTCAATAACGATTTGGTAGATGCCACTTGGAAGTTGAACATCAAAGTTATGTTTAGTGTCTGGATTTGATTTTTCCTGCATAAACATTAGCTTTCCATCCAAGGAGAATATTCGAATCGATGCAAATGAATTACTGGATTCGATGGTGAAATTCCCTACACTTGGATTTGGATATACATATACAGACTTGCCTTCTTCCAAACGATTCTCTTTGATTACAGGAAGGAAAAAATTGTGGGTCTGTGTGGTAACTTGTATAACTAAGTCTTTGTTTTCAGGCAATAGTGATGCATCAATCAACATCATTTCTTCTTCTTGAATACCATTGATTCGGTCAATACGCTGCCCATTATCATAGATGTTTATTTCGTTTACCTCATCAAGAAGCAGACCTAAGTCAAGTTCTATTTGGTTGTATCCTCTATTGTAGTTTACTGGGTTGTATTCCGGATGAGTAAGTAGATCAACTGGCGCTTTTAAAGCAGCTGTTTCAATTACATTTCCTGCTGCATCCGTAATATTTATGCCATAGAGCCCCGCTTCGAGCTCTGAAACAGGAATACTGATCAGTTTATTTATTGAAGCCGGTTGCTTAGCTTCCAGTATTTTTTTACCGTCAAGGCCAAATATCTCTACTAGAGTTATATCTGTATCCATTCTGCTTACATCAATATCAAGGTTGTAATACATTCTTGAACGAATTGCCAGACCTTCTTCTTCTGCACTTCTGTTGTCGTCTTCATTTAGCCACCACCAGCACCAGCTTTGGTAAAATTCTAGTTCTAGTTTGTTTAACACTGCATAAGGTATTACACAAGTGCCATGGTCAAACCAGCCTGCATAAGCTGCATTAACTTGAGCAAATAACCAAAATTTCCACCATGGATAGTAATCTTCCATTTCATCCTCTGCATCAAAAGAATTAAAGTAAGTTACCGTTTCATCACCTGTGCAATAATACATCTCTAGTGGTTTAGTGTGGTACCAATCGTGTACATCACTCTTTTCTAAACACTGTCTTACAGGGTTATTGTTGTTATATCTAAGATCTTGGAATACGCCAGGTTGAAGCATGGTAGTGTAAGGCGATTCTACCCAGTCAACTACACCTGTTTGACCTAGTATATGTGTTTCATAAAGGGCCGCATATGGTTGACGAAGCATATCTGTAGGTACATTGTACACATTGCCATATGCTTGTTCACAAGAAGCAATTACATAGAGTAGAAATTCAGGATTTGCATAATTTGGATTGTCAATGATCATTTCATATTGACTTCCAGATAAATTATATGGTCCTGATCCTAGGCCTGCAACTTCAAGGTCAAGGCCACTTATTGGATTATTATTGATATCTCGGAAAACTGACATACCTGCATGTCCACCTTGAGAATATCCTGTTATCATCAACTCACCAGTAAGGTCATAGTTTAAAGCATTTTTCAGGTTTTTTGCAGCGACAATAAGATCTCTTGTTGCTGATGCTTCTGTTTTTTCGTCGACATAAAGGTGATTGACTGTAGCTGCCTCACCGAGACCAAGATAATCGGGCATTACGGTTAGGTAACCATTTGCAGCATAATAATAACCCAAAAGTATTTCCATACCGTCTCCAGCTCCGCTTTGATTAGATGGTACATCTAAAGGGTCGAAAACTGTTCCATGGCAGTAAGTAAGTATGTCTATATCGCAGGATACATCCGGCACTATAATTAGACCGGTAGCTATAGCAGGATTATTATCAAAATCTATTGTGTTATAATTAATTTTATATCCAGTAATGCCATTGTCAACACCAACCAAAAGATTTACTAACCATGAGGGTATACCCAATGGGATAAGGTTGTTGATCTCGGCTTCAGTTTGATTTTCTGAGAAGCTAAATAGCTCTTGGTAGGAATTTACGGAGCCTCTTGATTGTGCATAAATGTTTACATCAGTCAATATCCAAAAGCTGACTAGAAGGGCGATTGTGATTTTTAGTTTCATAAATAGTGATTTTTGTGAATAACATACTAATCATCAAGTTAATGATTTTCATTAAAAATCATAGGTCTAGGCCAGGAAATCAATCATTCATACCATCTAGTAGTGAACAATATTCAATCTTAAGATATAATATTATACAAATTAAAATATTTATGGGTGCTTAAATTTGGTTCATACAAGTAGTAAAATTAATTTAGGGATTGAAGCTTAAAAGTTGATATTATAATAAAGGAAGAATGAAAATAAAAAATACACTTTTGCCTATAATGGCTTTATTATGTGGGCAAGTATATGCTCAAATCCCGGAAGGGTTTGATGCTGATGCAATCTACATTCTTGTGGATTCTGATTTAAAGAAAAGGTCTTACAGTGATGTCACCATGACGAATGACCTTGATTCAAAAGATCAACTTTTGATCATGCGAAAAGGTACAGAGACCAAGCCTGTATCCTATGATTTAGCTAATTCCATGAAAGGCTTCTCCAATCAAGCAGCATTAAATTATGATGGTCGTTACGTGATGGTCTCTAGCGGTGATAGTGCACCAGAGGGATATTCAGCCTATGCGTCTGAGCCTGGTTTGTTAAATGTATTAGATACTAAACATGGCACAATAGTAGAGGAGAAATTGAATAGTAAAGCTGGACCAGTAGCCATAAATCATATGAAAGGTTTGCTTGCTGTAGCTGCAGGATCAGAATCCAACATGATTAGTCTTTTAATTTGGAAAGGTAGGGCTGTGACAAATATGATAGAGGTTCCCTTAAAAGGACTTTCAGATAAGGACAAGATATCAGACCTCGTTTGGAGTGATACAGGAAATTTGCTAGCTGTTACATTCGAGTACTCGAATATGGTCGCTTTTTACAGACTTACCAATAATGCAGAAGGGGTATCTCTAGAATTAAAAGGTAAGCCTTTGATCTGTGGAGTGAATCCAGGTTTGGGTGTATTCAGTCAGGATGAAACTTTGTTTTTTGTCGCGGATCAAAATGAGGCATTCAAAAAAGGTGCTGTTGCTGTCGTCAAAGTGGATATGATATCTGGGCAACATGAGTTTCTTCAATCTGTTGCCACAAACATAGGACCTGAGATGATTCGGCTAAGTCCGGATGGGAAAAATATTATAACTGTCAATAGGAGAGGTGCTCACCTGGCTGAGTCGGACAAGAACAAAACTCGAATGTCCTCGCTTACTGTATTTAAAATTCTTAAAAGCGGGAAGCTTAAACCCCTTGGAGAGTATCCCTTTAAGACGGTTTATCCTTCTGATCTTCGTTTTGATAAGTCTGGAGAAATGATTGCAGTTGTTGCACATGAATCTGCATTTGATGATTCCAAGGCGGAAGTTTTATTCTGGGATTTTAATCCAAATAAGAAAATACAATTAAAGATACGAGGTGCGCGACTAGAGTTGCCTAAAGGAGCACACAGCATCTTTGTGCAATAAAAAAAAGGCATTCGATTTCGAATGCCTTTTTTTTATAGGAAAAAATAGTTGCCGGCTGAAAGGAGCAAAGCTAAAATTATGGCGTATAGAAAGCCCTCGATTTTTAAACCCGGCAGAATCCAATCTGCAACTTTCAACATAAATGCATTTATCAATAGACTAGCCAATCCAAAGGTGATAAAATTTATTGGTCCGAAAATGAATTCCATGAAGGCACCCAAGGATGCATTCAAGAGCCCAATTAATACGGCTGCAATTATTGCGGAGAAGATACCCTTGATTTTTATGTGTGAACTAAAGATAAAACCACCGGCAATGATAATCCCTGCTTCGACAAGAATATGAATGATGTAATTCATTATTTATTTTCTTTGAGTTTATAATTTTCTTTTTCTAGAGCTTTTACCTTACGCTCCAACTCCTCAACTTTAGACTTGTAATAATTTACATCTGAGCGAAGCTCCTCAAGGGCTGGCATATTTTCACTAGATGTATTTTCTTCAACATCTTCTTGCTGATCTGTCTGATTAGGAAGTGGTACTGAAGCTTTGTCTTCTTTGGTAGGAAATATTTCCTTATCCAATAATTTATTAATGTTTTCCTTTGGGTCCTCGTCATTTATATAAGAGGCACCTAAATACGCCAAGGGTACTACTATGATTAGAAAAATGAAGAACCTTGCAAAATTTGTCAATCTTACTTTTTTTGCCATTGCTATTGAATTGAATTATTTACTCTAAAAGTAAAAAAAGGAGACCGAATTGAAGAATCTTTTGGATTGGATGCTTTGTTTTTGCGATAAATGCATTGTTTAATTGATTTTTGTCGCCATGAGATATTACTTTATTAATAATTTATATTCACTTTAGGACTGATAATGCTACATTTGTTTTTATCTGAAACCACCCAAAAATTTGAATCAGACGCATATGCAAGATGTATTTATTTTTGATTCCGTTAGAACGCCAAGAGGAAAAGGTAAACGTACGGGCTCGCTTTATGAAAGAAGACCAATCGATCTTTTATCTACCATGTTGGGTGCAATTAAGGGTCGAAATGGCCTAGATACCGCCGAAGTCGATGACGTTATTATTGGCTGTGTTACCCCTGTTGATGACCAAGGATATAATATTGCAAAAGCAGGTGTTATGTATGCAGGATGGGACAATAGTGTGCCAGGCATTCAGATCAATCGGTATTGTGCAAGTGGTCTAGAAGCTGTCAATATGGGTGCAGCAAAAATAATTGCTGGAATGGCTGATCTTATTGTTGCAGGAGGCGTAGAAAGTATGAGTAGAGTGCCTATGGGTACAGATGGAGGAGCTTTGTTGAATGATCCAGAGTTGATTAATAATACGTCCTATGTACAGCAGGGCGTTTCAGCGGATTTGATCGCTACCTTAGAAGGTTTTTCAAGAAAACAATTGGATGAATACGCCCTTGGCTCCCATCAAAAAGCAGCGCTTGCATCATCACAAGATTATTTTTCTAAGTCATTGATTCCTGTCGTCGATTGCAATGGACTCACTATTCTTGAGAAGGATGAGGCAATTCGTCCGAATACTTCTTTTGAAGCATTATCTAGGTTAGATGCCTCTTTCGAGGCCTTAGGTGAGGCAGGATTCGCTACTATGGCATTACTTAAATATCCATTGGCAGAATGCCTGGAATATGTTCATACGGCAGGGAATTCTAGTGGTATAGTAGATGGCGCTTCACTTGTTTTGATTGGCAATCATACTATCGGTGAGAGACTAGGTTTGAAGAAACGGGCAAGGTTGGTCTCCACAGCACTTGTTAGTACTGAACCAACTATAATGCTTACCGGAATTACTCCAGCAGTACAAAACGCATTAGCCAAGGCTGGTTTATCCATAGCTGATATAGATTTATGGGAAATTAATGAAGCTTTTGCATCAGTAGTTTTAAAAGCGGTTGGAGACCTTGGTGTTGATTTAGATCGCGTGAATGTAAATGGTGGAGCTATAGCAATGGGACATCCTTTGGGTGCTACAGGTACCATCCTATTAGGTACCTTGCTCGATGAGTTAGAGCGAAGGAATCTTAGATATGGATGTGTTACTTTATGTGCAGGGGCTGGTATAGGTACTGCTACAATTATTGAAAGACTTTAATAGCTAGACTTCATGATAAGATATTTAAAAGATAAAGATGGTATAGTTGTTTTGACACTCGATATGGATGGCAGACAACATAATGTGCTTAATCATAAAATTATTGAAGCTTTTGTTCCAGTTGTGGTTCAGCTAAAAAAGGATGCTGAAAAAGGGCTTTTGAAGGGGGTTATTATTACCTCTGCAAAAAGAACCTTTCTCAATGGAGGCGATTTGGATTATCTCTATGAGGCAGAAGATCCAAAGGAAATCTTTGATTTTACAGAGAAGGTGAAGAGCTTGCTTAGAGATATGGAACGTCCTGGACTTCCAGTAGTTGCAGCTATGAACGGTTCAACTCTTGGATTGGGCTTTGAGTTTGCCTTAGCCGCACACTATAGACTAACTGTAGATAATGCGGAGATAAAAATGGGACTTCCTCAAACGAAATTAGGTTTGATTCCTGGTAATGGAGGGATGATTCGATTAATGTGGACATTAGGACTGGAACAGGCATTTCGAGTAGCAGAAAAGGCAAAGTACTACACTGTGCATGAGGCTAAAAAGGAAGGCTTGGTTGATAGAATCCTAGATTCTGAGGCTGAAATGATGGAATATGCCAAGAAATGGATTTTAGAGAATCCTAAAGGTATTCAGGTCTGGGATGAAAAAGGTGGACAAATTCCTGGAGGTTCTGCGCATCATCCAAGAATTGCAGAAAAGATTAGTTTGCTTGCTGCCGAAGTTGCAAAAAAGTACAAACAAAAATATCCCGCTGTTCAAGTTCTGCTAAATGTACTTTCAGAAGGTTCAAAAGTTGATTTTGATACAGCCTCTAAGATCGAAACACGCTATTTTACTGAATTGTTGGTTTCAAAGACCTGCAAGAATATGATGAAGACGCTTTGGTTTGATGCGCATGAAATATTTGGAGGGTGCAATAGACCCCAAGGATATGGTAAGTTCAGATCAAGGCGAATAGGTATTATTGGTGCTGGTGTGATGGGAACTGCTATTGCTGTAGAATGTCTGATCAATGGTATGGAGGTCGTTCTTAAAGATGTGTCAAGTTTGATAGCAGAGCGTGGAGTTGATCTTGTCAAAGATCGTTTGATAGAAATGGAAGAGGAGGGTTTAATAACAGCTTCATTGCGCGGTGACTTAGAGCAGGGCATCATAGCTACGGAGGATAGTTCCTCTTTTAAACTGTGTGACCTAGTTATAGAGGCTGTATTCGAGAATCAACATCTTAAAAGTCAAGTTGTTCAAGAAGCAGCAGCACAGCTTGATGACTACGCTGTAATAGCTTCAAATACGATATCTATTCCAATCACTAAATTGTCTAATAGTATAGAAATGTCAGATCGATTTGTAGGTTTACATTTCTTTGCTCCTGTTGACAAGACAGAAATGGTTGAGATTGTAAAGGGGGAGCATACCAGCGATGAGACAGTAGCTAAAGCTTTTGATTTTGTAAAATCAATTAAGAAGTATCCTATAATCGTAAAGGATGGTTGGGGCTTTTATGTCTCAAGAGTCAGAAACACCTATTTATTGGAGGGTATGAGTTTATTGATGGAAGGCTGTCCTCCATCTATGATTGAAAATGTTGCTAAAGGTACTGGTATGCCTTTTGGTCCTCTATCTTTGGCAGATCGCTTATCTCTCGAACTTGTCTTGAAGTATGAGAAGCAAGCTGCGGAGCTTTATGGACCAAAATATATTCAGCATCCCGCTGTAAATGTGATCGAGCAAATGCTTGAAATGGGAAGGAAAGGCGGGAAGACTGAGCTGGGCTTTTATGAAATGAATGATAATAAGGACTTGAGGCTTTGGACTGGGCTAAAAGAATATTTCAAGCCTGATCTAGCTTTTGATCCAATTGATATAGAGGAGAGATTAATGATTGCCCAAGTTATAGAGGTACTTTGGTGTCTCCAAGAGAAAGTAATATCCTCTGTAGAAGAAGCTAATTTAGGGTCCATTTATGGTTGGGGATTCCCAGCTTTTAAAGGCGGCGCTGTGCAGTATATAAATGATTTTGGGAAAGATGCCTTTGTGGATCGTTGCAGAGAACTAGAAGAAAAGTATGGACCAAGGTTCTCTATTCCTTCTATACTGTATAAATTACAGCTTGAAAAAGTAGAAAAAGTAGACTAAATAGACAAACTGAACAATCACTAGTAATATGGAATTTTTAAAGTATCAGAAGGTGTTTGCGGATAACTTGCAAGGAACTGACTTCAATGCCTTTCCGGCAAACTTATATGAACCTGTTGATTACATAATGAAACTTGGTGGCAAGCGCCTAAGACCTACTGCTCTTTTGATGAGTACAGATACATTTAATGGAGATTTAGACTACGCAAAAGATGCTGCAATGGCCTTAGAGGTTTTTCATAATTTCACCTTGGTTCACGATGATATTATGGATGAAGCCCCTCTTAGAAGAGGTAAGGATACTGTCCATAAACGCTACGATCTCAATACAGGGATCCTGTCTGGTGATGTAATGCTTATTCAGAGCTATGAACTCTTGTTTAAATATTCTGACCACAAGTATTTTACCGAAATTATTAAGAGTTTCAATGATGCTGCAAAGTTGGTCTGTCAAGGCCAACAATTAGATGTAGATTTTGAGGAGCGCCTTGATGTTACAGAAATGGAGTATTTGAAGATGATTGAGTGGAAGACCGCTGTCTTGTTTGCTGCAGGATTGAAAATAGGAGCTTTGCTTGCAGAAGCTAGTCCTGAACAAGCAAAGGCTATGTATACCTATGGAATTAACGTAGGACTTGCTTTTCAGGTACAAGATGATATCTTAGATAGTTTTGGTGATCCCGAGAAGTTTGGTAAAAAGGTAGGTGGCGATATTGTTCAGGGGAAGAAAACATTGTTAGTATTAAAAACACTAGAAAATCTAAGTAAAGACCTGGCAGTAGATTTTTTGGCACTAATTAATGATCGTAATATGGAAGAATCCACAAAGATCGAACTCGTGAAATCAAAATTTATTGAATACGGTGCACTTGAATATGCCGAAGAAGTTAAAAACTCATATCGGGCTAATGCTACTGCAGCACTAAATGATATGCTTGAAAGATTTCCAAAAATCAATATGTTTAATGACCTGTCTGAATACCTTTTAGGCAGAGAAGCCTAGTTACAAGAAGATTTTGCAACTCAGCCACTCGTCTTCGATGGTGGCATCGTTCTTTTTGTAAAAATTTATGGCAGGTTCATTCCAGTCTAATACCTGCCATTTGACTAGCTTGCAATCTTGTGTTTTTGCTTCTTCTAAAAAGGCATCAAATAATAACTGGCCAACTCCGCTTTTTCGGAAGGCTTCTTGGACTACGAAATCTTCTAAATACATCATTTTCCCTTTCCAGGTGGAGAATGTAGGATAGTACAATGCCATTCCTATGATAGTAGAATTGTGCTCTGCAACAAGTATATCAAAAAGCTGCTCCTCAAATTGTTGGTTATATTCTTCAAGCCCAATAGTCAAAGATTCCTCAGCTTTTTCGTAAATAGCTAATTCTCTAACCAATTCATAGGCCTTTTGCATTTCTGAGGCTTTGATCTTTCTGATTTTTAGGTTTGTCATATAGTTTGAGTCGTTTGTTTAAATAATGTAAAGAAACGTTTTGATTCATGCCAAAATAGACTATTTTTGTGGTCTTTAGAAATTCGGTGAAAAGAAGTCAAAAGTCTTTTTGCGGGGGCATAGAATATTGATGCACATTTTTTTACATCATTATTTGTCTATTTAAGATATAAATTATACCTTTGCACCTGCAAAAATACATGGATTATTCTATGAATTATGCTAAAGCCCTTGGGGACAGGGGTGAAAAGAAACTGATTAATTGAAATAAAATAAGTGTAACAGATGCCAACTATTAACCAATTAGTTCGCAAAGGGAGAAAGAAAGTCGTTGTGACGAGTAATTCTAGAGCTTTGGATTCTTGTCCGCAAAAACGCGGAGTATGTACTCGTGTTTATACCACGACGCCAAAGAAGCCAAACTCCGCTTTGCGTAAGGTTGCTAAGGTGCGCTTGACGAACGGTATTGAGGTGATTGCCTACATTCCGGGAGAAGGTCACAATCTTCAAGAGCACTCAATCGTGCTTGTTCGTGGAGGTCGTGTAAAAGATCTACCGGGTGTACGTTATACCATCGTACGTGGTGCTTTGGATACAGCAGGAGTTGCTGATAGACTTCAGAGTCGTTCGAAGTATGGTGCAAAACGTCCTAAAAAATAGTTTAGGAAGTAGTAACTAATTAATGAATTATGTTTCAAATAGAAACCGCTAATCTTAAAAAGTAATGAGAAAAAGAAAACCTAAAATGCGAGTTATCACACCAGATCCTATATATAAGGATACTATGGTGACTCAGTTTGTAAATAACATGATGCTTGATGGAAAAAAATCCACAGCATTCAAGGTGTTTTATGATGCAATGGCAATCGTTAAAGAACGTACTGACCAGCCGGAACATGAAATTTGGAAGAAAGGATTGAACAATGTAATACCACAAGTTGAGGTTCGCTCAAGGAGAATTGGTGGTGCTACATTCCAGATTCCTACTGAAATTCGTGCTTCCCGCAAGATTTCAATCGGTATGAAGTGGTTGATCAAATTTGCTCGACAGCGAAGTGGCAAAGGTATGGCTGAGAGATTAGCTTCTGAAGTCATTGCTGCAAGCAAAAATGAAGGTGCAGCTGTTAAGCGTAAAGAAGATACGCACAAAATGGCTGAATCAAATAGAGCATTTGCTCACTTCAGAGTTTAATTAATAGATTAATAAATTCCTTTAAGGGTTAAGTTATGGCTAAGGATCTAAGATTCACCAGAAACATTGGTATCGCCGCTCACATTGATGCTGGTAAAACGACAACAACAGAGCGTATTTTGTACTACACAGGTATGTCTCACAAGATTGGTGAGGTGCACGATGGTGCTGCAACAATGGACTGGATGGAGCAAGAGCAGGAGCGTGGTATTACTATTACGTCTGCTGCAACAAAAACGAGCTGGAAGTGGAAAGATGATGAATATTCAATCAATATCATTGATACTCCAGGGCACGTTGACTTTACTGTTGAAGTAGAGCGTTCTTTGCGCGTACTTGATGGTGTTGTTGCTCTTTTCTGTGCGGTTTCTGGTGTTGAGCCTCAATCTGAGACTGTTTGGCGTCAAGCTGATAGATATAAAGTACCAAGAATTGGTTTCGTTAATAAAATGGATCGTTCTGGTGCAGACTTCTTTAATGTTGTTAAAGACGTTAGAGAGAAACTGGGTGCTAACGCAATTCCAATGCAGGTGCCTATTGGTGCGGAAGAAACTTTCCGTGGTGTTGTTGATCTTGTTACAAATGAAGCAATCATTTGGAATGAGGACGACAGAGGTATGACTTATGAAGTAATTCCAATTCCTGAAGATTTAAAGGAAACTGTTGAGGAAAAAAGAGAGCTATTATTAGAATCAGTTGCTGATTATGATGAGACGCTTATGGAGAAATTCTTCGATGATCCGGATTCAATTTCTGCTGAAGAAATTCGTGCAGCAATTCGTAAAGCGGTAATCGATATGAGTATTACTCCAATGTACTGTGGAACTGCCTTTAAAAATAAAGGTGTACAAGCTGTACTTGATGCTGTTTGTTGTTTCCAACCTTCTCCAATGGATGTTGAAGCAATTGAAGGTATTAATCCAAAAACAGAGGAAGCTGAAACAAGAAAACCAACTGTAGAAGATCCATTTGCAGCACTTGCATTTAAGATTGCTACAGATCCATTTGTTGGTCGTTTGGCATTCTTCAGAGTTTATTCTGGCGCATTAAACGCTGGATCTTACATTTACAATTCACGTTCAGGCAAGAAAGAGCGTATCTCGAGATTATTCCAGATGCACTCTAACAAGCAGAACGCTATTGATAGAGTAGAAGCGGGTGATATTGCTGCAGGTGTAGGTTTCAAAGACCTAAGAACTGGTGATACACTTTGTGACCTTGACAATCCTATCGCTCTTGAATCAATGACTTTCCCTGATCCAGTTATCGGTATTGCTATCGAGCCTAAGACTCAGAAAGATGTTGATAAATTGGGTATGGCATTAGCCAAACTTTCAGAGGAGGATCCAACGTTCAAGGTTCGTTACGACGATGAAACAAATCAAACTGTAATTTCTGGTATGGGTGAGCTTCACCTTGAGATTATTGTTGATCGTCTTAGAAGAGAGTTCAAGGTTGAATGTAACCAAGGGCAACCTCAAGTGAATTACAAAGAGGCACTTACAAATACTGTAGATCACAGAGAGCGCTTGAAAAAGCAGTCTGGTGGTTCAGGTCTATTTGCCGATATGCAATTCGAATTAGGACCTGCTGATCAAGAGTTCTTAGACTCGGATGATTTCAAAGATGGTAAAGTTAGACTTCAGTTTGTAAACAAGATTGTTGGTGGTTCAATTCCTAAGGAATTCTTCCCTTCAATAGTTAAAGGTTTCCAAGCTATGATGGATAATGGTGTACTTGCAGGTTATGCGATGGATTCAATGAAAGTTCGTCTTTATGATGGATCTACGCACGCAGTCGATTCCAAGCCAATTGCTTTTGAGCTTTGTGCTAAAGAAGGTTTCAAGTCTGCAGCTGCTCAGTGTAAACCAGTTATTCTTGAGCCAATCATGAAGCTTGAGGTAACAACTCCTGATGATTATGTAGGTAGTGTAATTGGTGACCTTAACCGTCGTCGTGGATTACCTCAAGGTCAGGATACACGTCCGGGTGGAGCTATTTCTATCCAGGCAGAAGTTCCTTTATCTGAAATGTTCGGATATGTAACGGCACTTCGTACAATTACTTCTGGTCGTGCAAACTCTACTATGGAGTTCTCACACTTTGCACCAGCTCCGGCTAGTGTATCAAAAGATGTAATTGAGAAAGCAAAAGGTATTGAAGCGTAAGCTTTAAAGATAATTAAGATAATAGGGTTGGGGCAAATGAGTCCCAATCCTTCATTTAATGTAAATTTTTTTAAAAGTTTGATAAAAGGGTTATGAATCAAAAAATCCGTATTAAACTTCGTTCTTATGACCATAATTTGGTTGATAAGTCAACGGAGAAAATTGTAAAAACAGTTCGTAACAGCGGTGCTGTTGTAACAGGACCGATTCCGCTGCCCACTAAGAAAGAGATTTTCACCGTTTTGCGTTCTCCGCACGTAAACAAGAAATCTCGTGAGCAGTTCCAATTGCGAACACACAAGCGTTTGATTGAAATCTTCACTCCTACGCAAAAAACTGTGGACGCACTTTCAAAATTGGAACTTCCTAGTGGAGTGGATATCCAGGTTAAGTTAACTTAATCTGACGGGCAACGCTTAAAATTTTATTTTAAACGAATCACGGATACCATTCTTGAACTTACGAGATATATATAGACGGTCAGCCTTCCTTATAAATCTCTTTAGACAAATTCTGGATCAAATCTGATCCAACATGTTTTAAAAGTTCAAAAATCAGGTGTTCTCGGTTCAAAAAAAATGATGTCGTGAACGGTATTATTGGTAGAAAAATCGGAATGACTAGCATCTTCGACAATAAAGGTCGAAATGTGGCTTGTACTGTAGTTCAGGCAGGTCCATGCACAGTTACTCAGGTAAAGACAGAAGATACTGACGGGTACAACTCTATGCAGTTGGGCTTCGATGACGCCAAAGAAAAGCGCACTACCAAGGCAATGATGGGACATTTCAACAATGCAAAATCTACACCAAAGAGAAAAATCGTGGAATTCCGCAATTTTGATTTAGTAGAAAAGCAGTTGGGTGACATCGTATCCTTGGAAGAGGTTTTAGTAGATGGTGATATAGTTAATGCTGTAGGTACTACAAAAGGTAAAGGATTCCAGGGTGTTGTAAAACGTCATGGTTTCAAAGGTGTTAACGATGCTACACATGGTCAGCATAACAGACAACGTGCTCCGGGTTCAATCGGTGCAGCTTCATATCCTGCGAAAGTATTCAAAGGTATGCGAATGGCTGGACGTATGGGTGGGACCCGCGTTAAAGTTAAAAACCTTGAAGTATTAAAGGTATTCCCAGATCAAAATATTGTCCTTTTAAAAGGAGCAGTACCAGGTCACAAGGGATCTTATGTGATTATTGAGAAATAAATTGTAAGGGAACCTTATTCCTTAACTATTTAAAGTGACAGCGATGAAACTTGATGTTTTAAATATCCAGGGAGAAAAGACCGGAAAGTCGGTTACACTTCCTAAGAACATCTTTGGTGTTGAGCCCAATGAGCATGCTGTGTATTTAGCAGTAAAGCAGTATTTGGCTAATCAACGTCAAGGAACGCACAAAGCGAAAGAACGCGGCGAGATCGTTGGTTCTACGCGAAAAATTAAAAAACAGAAGGGTACGGGTACTGCTCGTGCTGGTAGCATCAAATCTGGTGTATTCAGAGGTGGAGGTCGTATGTTCGGTCCTAGGCCTCGTAACTATGGATTTGACCTTAACAAAAAGGTTAAAAACCTAGCTCGTCTTTCAGCTCTTTCAGCTAAGGCAAGTAGTGGTAGTATCATAGTTCTTGAAGACGCTGCTTTTGAAGCACCTAAGACATCTGTTTATAACTCTATGCTGAAGGCACTGGGTTTGAATGGGAAAAAGACACTTCACATTATTCCTGAGCACGATGTAAATTTACTTCGTTCTAGTGGTAATATCCAGAAGGCATCTGTAATGCGTGCAGCAGACTTGAATACATATGTAATTATGAATTCAAATACGCTGATCATTTCTGAGGCTTCAGTGAAGGTGATTAAAAAAGATTTTGCATAAGCTTTTATAAAGCTATAAATCGAAAAAAATGGCAAAGGATATCTTAATCAAACCGTGGATTACGGAAAAGACCGAGAGAACTTCAGAGCGATTGAATCAGTACACTTTTATTGTAAACAAAAAAGTGAACAAGATTGAGATCAAGAAGGCCGTTGAAGAAAAATATGGCGTTAACGTCGAATCGGTTAATACAATAATCATGCCTGCAAAGGCAAAATCGCGTAATACGCGAAGCGGTATCCTGAAAGGACGTAAACCTAGCTTCAAGAAAGCAGTGGTTACCCTTGGTTCAGGAGAGGAAATTGACTTTTATGGTGATGTTTAATGAATTGTGTGGGTTTAGTCAATGCCCGCGATAGTTCATAACAATTAATAACTGAAAAATTATGCCAGTTAAGAAGTTTAAACCCGTTTCCCCCGGTCTAAGACATAAGGTAGGAAACGCGTTTACAGAGATTACGGCGAGTAAGCCTGAAAAGAGTTTGTTGGCACCACTTCACAAAAGTGGAGGTCGTAACAACTCAGGACGTATGACAATGCGCCAAAGAGGTGGTGGACACAAGCGTCGCTACAGAATGATTGATTTTAAGCGTAACACTGAAGGGGTCAATGCAACAGTAACTACTATTGAATACGATCCTAACAGAACTGCTTATATCGCTTTGTTGAAGTATGAAGATGGTGAGAAACGTTATATGTTAGCACCGGATGGTCTTCAGGTAGGTGATGTGGTTACGTCTGGAAAAGGAGCAGCTCCGAATATCGGAAACGCACTTTACCTTTCTGAAATTCCACTAGGTTCTACTATTCACGCAATAGAAATGCGCCCAGGCGCTGGTGCTGCGCTTGCTCGTTCTGCGGGTACTTACGCTACACTAATGGGTCGTGAGGGCAAATATGCGATTATCAAGTTGCCTTCTTCAGAAGTAAGAAGAATCCTTCTTACGTGTAAAGCGACTATGGGATCGACTTCAAATCCTGATCATGGATTGACTGTATCTGGTAAAGCAGGTCGTTCAAGATGGCAAGGACGTCGTCCACATGTTCGTGGTGTTGCAATGAACCCGGTTGATCACCCAATGGGTGGTGGTGAAGGCCGTGCTTCAGGTGGTCACCCACGTTCAAGAACGGGAATCATGGCTAAAGGTCAGAAAACGAGAAATACTCGTAAGGCATCTTCTAAGCTTATCGTTTCTCGTCGTAAGAATAAGAAGAGGTAATTTGTAAATAAGTAAATAAATTTGCTTTATGGCAAGATCGATAAAAAAAGGACCTTACGTATTCTTCAAGCTACTCAAGAAACTTGCAGTAGCTAAAGAAAGCACAAAAAAGACCACGATCAAAACTTGGTCGAGATCTTCAGTTATTATTCCAGATATGGTTGGTCAAACTATAGCTGTACATAACGGAAAAATTTTCGTGCCTGTTTACGTAACAGAGAATATGGTTGGACACAAGTTGGGTGAGTTTTCTCCAACACGTTCATTCAGAGGTCACGGCGGTAAGAAATAAGAAGACCGCTTATGTTCCGAGTCTTTTTGACTTGGGGAGAAGTGGATTTTTGAATATTCAAATTGATTGAATACAATGGAAGCAGTAGCTAAACTTAGAAACTGTCCGATGTCAGCACGCAAGATGCGATTGGTAGTAGACCTCATCAGAGGAAAGGAAGTAGAGGAAGCTTTAGATATTCTTCGCTTTACTAAAAAGGAAGCAGCAGTGTGGTTGGAAAAATTAGTCCTTTCTGCAGTTGCTAACTGGGAAAACAAATTAGATAGTGCCGATAGTGCAGATAATTATGGTCTTGTTATTAAGACTGCATTTTCTGACCAAGGTACTATGCTGAAGCGTTTTCGTCCTGCTCCTCACGGTCGTGCGCACCGTATTCGCAAGCATACTAATCACGTGACAATCGTGGTTGAGAACAGTATGCCTCTAGCGTCTGAGCAAGGAGAAACTGTAGAATAAAATTATTAACAGTTGAATAAACTGGGTCCACGGCTTAGCCGAGGTCTCAATTGATCAAACAATTAAATTGGAACAATGGGTCAAAAGACGAATCCAATTGGTAATCGTTTGGGTATCATCCGAGGATGGGAGTCCAACTGGTACGGAGGTAAAAACTTCGGTGATAAGGTAGTAGAAGATGAAAAAATCAGAAAATACCTTAAAGCACGTATCCGTAAGGGTGGTATCGCTCGTATAGTAATCGAGCGTACGCTTAAACGCGTTACCGTTACTATCCAGACGTCTCGTCCGGGTATTATCATCGGTAAAGGCGGTCAAGAAGTTGATCGTATCCGCGAAGAGCTTAAAAAGCTTTCAGGAATGGATGTTCAAATTAACATCCTAGAAATCCGTAAGCCGGAGCTTGATGCAACGATTGTGGGCGAAAGTATCGCTCAACAAATTGAAGGTAGAATTAATTATCGTAGAGCTATTAAAATGGCTATTCAGTCATCAATACGCGCAGGTGCCGAAGGTATCAAAGTTCGTATCGGTGGTCGTTTGAATGGTGCTGAGATGGCTCGTTCTGAAGAGTACAAAGAAGGTAGAACACCTTTGCATACTTTCAGAGCTGACATCGATTACGCTTTAGTTGAAGCTCAAACGGTATACGGTAAGATCGGTATCAAAGTGTGGATCTGTAAAGGAGAAGTACTTGGTAAGAGAGATCTTTCTCCAAATGCTGGCTTTGATCTTAAAAAAGACAAAGGCGGTCGTAGAGGCGGCGGTGGTCGTAGAGATGCTCGTCGTGGCGGTGGTAATAGAAGAACAGGGAGACAGCAGAATAACTCCTAATAGCTTTTAGTTTCACTGTCAATATTTTAGGCAAAGGAAATTGTTTATTTCCGATAAATTAATGTACCTTTGCCTCGCTTTTTAGGATAGGTGTGTTAAGCACTGACTGAAGAGTGTTGTTGATTGTTAACAACTGGTGGTACCTGTTTTGGGTGCTACTTACAAATAGTTTTAATAATGTTACAGCCGAAAAGGACGAAATATCGTAAGCAACATAAAGGAAGAAACACTGGACTTGCATATAAAGGAAGTAAGGTGTCTTTTGGTAGCTTTGGATTGAAGGCCACTACGCAAGGACGTATCACAAGTCGTCAGCTAGAGTCAGCTCGTATCGCGATGACCCGTTATATGAAGAGGGAAGGAAAGGTTTGGATCCGAATTTTCCCAGATAAGCCGATCACATCGAAACCCGCAGAGGTTCGTATGGGTAAAGGTAAGGGTGCATTGGATCATTGGGTAGCGCTTGTAAAGCCAGGACGTGTTATGTTTGAGCTTGATGGTGTGCCACAAGAAGTAGCAATGGAGGCATTGCGTTTAGCCGCGCAAAAGTTACCTGTAATGACGAAGGTTTCTGTGCGACCGGACTACGTAGAACAATAATTTTTTAACCATTAACGTCGAAAGGTAATGGCAAGCAAGAAATCTTTAGAGTACAAGGATTTTTCAAGCGAAGACTTGAAGAACGAGTTGGTGAACAAGGAAAATGAGTATAAGCAGCTTTGTTTTGACCACGCGGTAACTGGTCTTGAGAATCCTCTTTCATTGAAGGAGCTTAGACATGACATAGCACGTTTGAATACAGAGATTCGTAGTCGTGAGATTGCGCAGATGTCTGCAGAAGAACTAGCAGGTCGTTCAAAGATCCGTTTTAGAAGAAAGAAAGGCAAATAAATAAAATTATCAGAGCTGGCCTAGTCCAGTTCTTAAACCATTTATGATGGAAGTACAAAGAAATTTGCGTAAAACTCGTGTAGGTACTGTGGTGAGCAATGCTATGGAGAAGTCGATCAGCGTGCAAGTTGAGCGTCGTCTTCGTCACCCTATCTATGGTAAGTTTGTAAAGAAAACCAAAAAATTCATGGCGCACGATGCTAACAACGATTGTAATGTTGGTGATCTAGTTCGTATCATGGAAACTCGTCCAATGTCTAAAAACAAGCGTTGGAGATTGGTTGAAATCATAGAAAGAGCTAAATAATCATATTCTATTGCTGGTTTGCCAGCGATCGATAAATTGAAAAGTTATGATCCAGCAGGAATCAAGATTAAAAGTAGCAGACAACTCAGGGGCAAAAGAAGTCCTTTGTATCAAAGTTTTGGGAGGTAGTAAGCGTCGTTACGCGTCTATCGGTGATCAAATCGTTGTTACAGTAAAGGAAGCTTCTCCTGGCGGTAACGTTAAGAAAGGAACAGTTACCAAAGCAGTTGTAGTGCGTACTAAAAAAGAAATTCGTCGTAAGGATGGAACTTACATCCGATTCGATGATAATGCAGTGGTGCTATTGAATGCAAGTGAAGAGCCTAGAGGTTCACGTATTTTCGGACCTGTAGCTCGTGAGTTACGTGACCGTGATTACATGAGAATCGTTTCATTAGCTCCTGAAGTATTGTAATTATTAACTTGAACCTATGTTCAGGTTGTAAAGAACTATAGCTATGTCGAAAAAAAGCAGATTCGCACCAAAATTGCACATCAAAAAAGGTGACCAAGTCATCGTTGTAGCGGGTGCAAGTAAGGGAGACACCGTGCGTGAGGTGTTAGAAGTATTTACTTCTGAAAATCGCGCAATTGTAGCAGATACAAATATGGTGAAGAAGCACCTAAAGGCAACAAATGATAACCCAGGTGGTATCACGGAAACGCCAGCTCCTATTCATATTTCAAATCTGATGCTTGTTGATCCTAAATCTGGTAAACCAACTCGTGTTGGTCGCAGAGAAGAAGACGGCAAGATGGTACGTTATTCTAAAAAATCTGGAGAAATTATTAAGTAATGAGTAATCAACCAAGACTTAGGGTTAAATACGAAGAAGAGGTAAAGAAGGCTTTGATGGAGAAATTCCAGTACAAGTCTGTAATGCAGATTCCTCGTATTGAGAAAGTTTGCTTGAACCAAGGAGTTGGAGCAGCTACTCAGGATAAGAAGTTAGCGGAGCATGCTTTGAACGAGATGTCTATGATCACTGGCCAAAAGGCTGTGCCTACAAAGGCTAAGAAATCAGTGTCGAACTTCAAACTTCGTGATGGTATGACCATCGGTGCTCGTGTTACCTTGAGAAATGAGCGTATGTGGGAATTCTTAGATCGTTTGATCTCAGTTTCTCTTCCACGTGTTCGTGACTTTAGAGGTATCAATGATAAAAGTTTTGATGGAAGAGGTAATTACTCTATGGGTGTTACTGAACAGATCATTTTCCCTGAAATCAATATTGATAAGGTGAATAAGATCACAGGTATGGATATTACCTTTGTTACTTCCGCTAACACTGATGCTGAAGCACTTGAATTGTTGAAGGCAATTGGTCTTCCATTCAAGAATCAACGATAATTTAAATCTTTAAATAAGCTAACAATGGCTAAAAAATCAGTTATTGCACGAGAAGTAAAACGTGCCAAGATGGTTGCCAAGTATGCTGAAAAGCGTAAAGCACTAAAAGATGCTGGTGATTATGATGCTTTGGATAAACTTCCAAAAAACGCATCACCAGTTCGTTTGCATAACCGTTGTAAATTAACGGGTCGTCCTAAAGGATATATGCGAAGATTCGGAATCTGTAGAGTTCAATTCAGAGAACTGGCTCTTTCAGGTAAAATTCCAGGTATTACCAAGGCAAGTTGGTAATTATTAATTAGATAAGTTGGGTGTTTAGGGTTATCGATTACGGTACCTGTTTCACACATAATGTCTGAACTCTAAACTAATTAAGATGATTGTAACAGATCCAATTGCAGATTTTCTGACTCGTATCAGAAATGCACAAATGGCTAGCCATAAGATGGTAGTCATTCCTTCCTCAAAGTTAAAAAAAGCGATCACAGAGATTCTCTATGATCAGGGTTACATTCTCAAGTATAAATTTGATACTAATGAGAATGCTCAACACGTGATCAGAATCGCTCTTAAGTACGATTCCAATAATACGCCTGTTATTCGCAAATTAGAGCGTGTTTCAAAGCCTGGTTTGCGTCAGTATAGAAAAGCAAATGATTTACCTCGCGTTATCAATGGTTTGGGTATTGCACTTGTCTCTACATCTAGAGGTGTAATGACAGAAAAACAAGCTCGTTCTATTAACGTAGGAGGTGAAGTTCTTTGTTATGTATATTAATAGCTTTTTTGTTTGCGCAAGAAAGCTGATTTTTGTTTAAATAATAAAATAATAGGTCATGTCTCGTATTGGAAAAGCACCTATCAATATACCAGCAGGAGTTGAGATTACGGTTTCAGATCGTAACCTAGTTACTGTAAAAGGAAAGAATGCAACTTTAACACAGCAGATTAATGTTGATCTATCTGTGGATATTGCAGAAGGTGTATTGACAGTAAAACGCCCTACAGAACAAAAACGCCACAAAGCAATGCACGGTCTTTACCGTTCATTAATCGCCAATATGGTGGAAGGTGTTTCTTCTGGGTTTAAAAAAGAATTAGAACTTGTCGGTGTCGGTTATCGTGCATCAAATCAGGGTCAACTTCTAGAGCTTACACTTGGATATTCTCACCCTATCTTCTTTGCTGTACCAGCAGAAGTAAAGGTCGAAACGGTCTCTGAAAGAGGTCAAAATCCAAAAGTAATTCTTGAAAGTGCTGACAAAGAACTGATTGGTGAAGTTGCTGCAAAGATCAGAGCATTTAGAAGCCCTGAACCTTACAAAGGTAAAGGTATTCGCTTTGTTGGAGAGCAAGTACGTCGTAAAGCAGGTAAGACTGCTGCCAAGTAATTATAAATTAATTAAGATTTCATTTAGTAGGGCCTTGGGTTTGATTTTGCTTAAAACTCTTTCACTAAGGCCAAAACTTAAATATTATGAAATTAACTAAAGAAGCAAGAAGGAAGAAAATTCACTTGCGCGTCAAAAAGAGTATAAAGGGGACGAATACTTGTCCTCGTATTAGTGTTTTTCGTAGCAACAAAGCTATCTATTGCCAGTTGATAGATGACTTAAATGGTACAACTTTAGCTTCAGCTTCTTCAAAAGAAGGAACTGTTGATGCTAAAATTAAGACCGATGCTGCAGCTCAGGTAGGTAAACTTATCGCTGAGCGCGCTATTGCAAAAAATATTACTAAAGTTAAATTCGATCGTAGCGGGTACCTTTACCACGGTCGAGTTAAAGCTTTGGCTGACGGAGCGCGTGAAGGTGGTCTTCAGTTCTAATTCATAAATCGAGTCGAAAATGGCAAAGAAAACGAATAATAGAGTAAAATCCACTGAGTCTGAGCTGAAGGAAAAGCTAGTAAAGCTTAACCGTGTAGCTAAAGTGACAAAGGGTGGTCGTACCTTCAGCTTCGCAGCAATCGTTGTTGTAGGTGATGGTAAAGGATCTGTTGGTCACGGTTTAGGAAAAGCTAGAGATGTATCTGAAGCTATTTCTAAAGCAGTTGATGAAGCAAAGAAGAATCTTGTAAAGTTCTCTCTTATCAATGGTACTATTCCTCATGAGCAGTTAGGTAAATACGACGCAGGTCGCGTATTGATCAAGCCAGCTTCTGATGGTACAGGTGTTATCGCTGGTGGTGGTATGCGTGCAGTTCTAGAAATCGCAGGTGTACAGAATGTTTTGGCAAAGTCTCAAGGGTCTTCAAACCCACACAATGTAGTGAAGGCTACAATTGATGCTTTGAAAAAACTACGTAGTCCAAGAGATATTGCTAAGCAAAGAGGAATTTCTATGGATAAACTTTTCAATGGTTAAAAATTACTGCTACTTTAAGCAGTCAAAATTTATAAGAAATGGGAAAAGTTCGCGTAACTAAAGTAAAAAGTGTTATTGGTCGCCCTGCTAAGCAAAAGGCAACCATTCAAGCACTAGGTCTTCGTAAGATGAATCAAACTGTCGAGCACGAAGCCACTCCTCAAATTATGGGGATGATTAATAAAATAAGCCATTTAGTGAAAGTTGAAGAGGCTTAACATTTTTTCAATTATTTGAATTTGAAAATTTTGTAGATATGGAACTGCATAATTTAAAACCAGCTAAAGGTTCAGTGAAATCTGGAAAGAGAATTGCTCGAGGGCAAGGATCTACTAGAGGTGGTACTGCCACTCGTGGACATAAGGGACAAAAATCCCGTTCTGGATATAGCCGTAAGCGCCACTTTGAAGGTGGACAAATGGCTCTTCAAATGCGTTTGCCTAAGCGAGGTTTCAAAAACCCAACACGTGTAGAGTATGTTGCTCTTAACATTGGGAGACTTGAAACACTTGCAGCAAAGCATAATATTACAAACTTCGATATAGAGAAGCTTGTTGAACTTAATGTAGTGAGAAAAACCGATAGAGTGAAGTTGTTGGCTACGGGGGAATTGAATACGGCTCTTACGATCAGTGTTCACGCTGCCTCTAATTCAGCAAAAGAAGCCGTTGAAGCAAAAGGCGGTAGTGTTAACCTAGTATAACTGACCTCTAATGAAACGATTTTTAAGTACATTAAATAACATATGGAAGATTGAAGAATTACGTAAGCGTATTCTTCTGACCATTGGCTTACTAGCAGTTTACAGATTTGGAGCTTTTATCGTACTACCTGGTGTAGATGCGTCAAAAATCCAAACTCAGGATGCTGCAGAAGGTGCAAAAGACCTTCTAGACTTGATCAACACCTTTACAGGTGGTGCTTTCAATTCTGCATCTGTATTCGCTCTTGGTATAATGCCTTACATTACTGCATCCATCATCATTCAGTTGTTGGGATTTGCAGTGCCTTATTTCCAACGCCTCCAAAAAGATGGTGAAACTGGACGTAAGAAGTTAACGCAGATTACTAGAGCACTGACATTAGCTATTACATTCCTTCAAGGTTCTGCGTATCTTAGTATGATCCGCAATGATGGACTCGTAATGGATACAATTAGTTTGCCTATCTTTACAATCTGTAATCTAATCATACTTTCTGCAGGTACAATATTTGCAATGTGGTTGGGTGAGCGAATCACAGACAGAGGAATTGGTAATGGTGTGTCTCTACTTATTACAGTAGGTATTATCGCCTCTTTACCACAATCTTTTGCTGCTGAGATTGGAGCTCAGTCAGGTACATTCCTAGTACTGATTCTTGAATTAGCTGCTTTATTTGGTATCGTAATGGTGACCGTACTTATTGTACAAGGTATCCGTAGGATTCCTGTTCAGTATGCAAAACAAGTATCTGGTCGTGGATCAAATATTGCAGGCATGAAAATGCAAAATGAAAGAGATTTCATTCCACTAAAAGTGAATGCTGCTGGTGTAATGCCAATTATCTTTGCTCAAGCTATATTATTCCTTCCGGCTACTATCGGACAGTATTTTATAAGCAATGGGTCTGAGTTAGGAGGATTATACACACAGTTGTCAAATCCTTTCTCAGCTATTTCAAGTGTACTTGCTTTCCTTTTGGTTGTAGGATTTACATATATCTATACAGCCTTAATGGTAAACCCTAAGGATTATGCCGATTATTTGAAAAATATGAACGCATTTATTCCGGGTGTTAAACCAGGTCAGCCTACAGCTGATTTGATTGATACGATTACATCAAGAATTACACTTCCAGGTTCAGTTTTCCTTGGACTTATTGCTATCCTTCCTGCTTTTGCAGTGGCGGGTGGTGTAAACCAAGGTTTTGCGATCTTCTTCGGAGGAACGTCTCTACTAATCCTTGTTGCAGTAGTACTTGATACCCTCGCTCAAATTGAATCTTACTTACTTCTAAAGCACTATGATGGCCTTATGAAGTCTGGAAGAATTCAAGGAAAGCAATCAAGAATGCAGAATATAGGAGCAGGAATGTAATTACATTCTTTTCCGTTCAGCAATATATTTTATCCGTGTCAGAGAGCAGGTGTTTACACTTCTTTGTGACGCGGTTATTTTTGAATGAAATGTTTTATGGTATACTACAAAACCAAAGAAGAAATTGAATTGATTCGACAAAGTTGCTTGCTAGTTTGCAAGGCTCTGTCTGAAGTGGGTAGTATATTGAAGCCAGGCATTACCGGTTTGGAGATTGATCAAGTAGCAGAAACTGTTATTAGAGATCATGGAGCCGTTCCAGGGTTTAAAGGATATAATGGTTTTCCAGCAACACTTTGTGTATCTGTCAATGAACAAGTTGTTCATGGTATTCCAACCGAGACAGTCTTTAAAGATGGAGATATTGTATCTGTAGATTGTGGGGTCTTTATGAACGATTTCTTCGGCGATAGTGCCTATACGTTTCCTATAGGAGAGGTAAGTGATGATGTACTTCAGTTATTGAAAACTACCAATACTTCCCTTTATAAAGCCATTGAAATGGCTGTTGAGGGAAACCGTATCGGAGATATCGGGCATGCTGTCCAAGCTTATGCAGAGCGTGAGCGAAATTATGGCGTTGTACGAGAGCTTGTAGGACATGGTATAGGTCGGTCATTACATGAAGCACCAGAAGTGCCAAATTATGGCCGTAAAGGTAATGGACCAAAAATCAAAGAAGGACTTGTTATAGCGATTGAACCTATGATTAATATGGGTAAACGCACGATAGGTCATGCTGAAGATGGATGGACTATTATTACTAAGGATCTTAAACCATCCGCCCACTTTGAACACACAATTGCTGTAGGTCGTGAGAAGGCAGATATTCTGTCTGATCATACACTTATAGAAAATGCGTTGAATAAGAATCCTAATGTACAGGCTGTAGGCGTTTTTTAGGAAATTCATTTTATTAGTAAAAAAATGGTGTGAAACTTTAATCTTAGTCAAAAATTGGTTAATTTCGCACACCGAAAATAAATGTATGGCAAAGAAAGATCTAATTAAACAAGACGGTACAATTGTAGAAGCATTGTCTAATGCTATGTTCAAAGTACGTTTGGGTAATGATCACCAGATTGTTGCTACTATTTCAGGTAAAATGAGAATGCACTATATTCGTATTCTCCCTGGAGACAAGGTAGCAGTTGAAATGTCTCCATACGATTTGACGAGAGGTAGAATAATCTATCGCTACAAATAGAGAAATTTAAAAGCTTAGCATAATGAAAGTTAAAGCGTCGGTTAAGAAACGTTCTGCAGATTGCAAGATCGTTAAGAGAAAGGGAAAGATTTATATTATCAATAAGAAGAATCCTAAGTTCAAGCAACGCCAGGGTTAATATTGATAGCTAATTGTATAAAACAGTAAGATAATGGCTCGGATATCAGGAAATGATCTTCCAAAAAACAAGCGTGGTATTATCGCATTGACATACATCTATGGTATAGGACCGACTCGCTCGGCTGAGATCCTAGAAAAGTGTGGAATCGATGAAAATACTAAAGTTGGAGATTGGAATGATGACAACATTCGTAGTATCACAACTCTTATACAGAATGATTACACCGTTGAAGGTGAACTAAGATCAGAGGTTCAGATGAACATCAAGCGTCTTATGGATATCGGATGTTACAGAGGTTTGAGACACAGAAAAGGACTTCCTCTTCGTGGACAGCGTACAAAGACAAACGCTCGTACTCGTAAAGGAAAACGTAAGACTGTGGCGAACAAGAAGAAAGCGACTAAATAATTTTAAATTATGAGGTAATGATCAAAGTGACTTTTGATTATAGGACCTCGTAAATCTAGAGGTAAATGGCACAAAATAGAAGTTCTCGTGGAAAGAGAAATGTAAAAGTTGACCCAGAAGGTTTGGTATACATCAAGGCTTCTTTCAATAATATCATTATCTCTATCACGAATAAGAAAGGAGAAGTAATCTCATGGGCATCTGCTGGTAAGGCAGGTTTCAGAGGTTCTAAGAAGAATACTCCTTATGCTGCTCAAATTGCTGCATCGGACGCAGCCAGGGTTGCTAACGAAGCTGGTATGCGTTCTGCTACAGTTTACGTTAAAGGACCTGGTGCTGGACGTGAAGCTGCAATTCGTGCGGTAGACTCTACAGGTATTAAGATCTCACGCATATTTGACGTGACGCCTGTTCCACACAACGGATGTCGTCCTCCTAAAAAGAGACGCGTATAATTCCTTGGTTGGATATTATTTAACTTTATTTTAGAAGAAAAATGGCAAGATATACTGGTCCTAAGGCCAAAAAAGCTCGCGCACTTGGAGAGGCAATTTTCGGCCCGAGCAAAGCCTTTGATAAAAAGAAATACCCTCCGGGTATGCATGGTAATGGCAGACGTAGAAAGAATAAGTCTGACTATGCTAAGCAATTGATGGAAAAGCAAAAAGCTAAGTACACTTATGGTGTTCTAGAAAAGCAATTCCGCAATCTATTTGAAAAAGCAAGCCGTAAAGGTGGTGTTACAGGTGAAGTTTTACTTAAACTTCTTGAGTCTCGTTTAGACAACACTGTATATCGTCTAGGTATGGCTCCTACACGTAGAGCAGCTCGTCAGTTGGTTACACACAAGCACATCGTTCTTAATGGTGTGATTACAAATGTACCTTCTGTTACACTTCGTCCTGATGACGTTGTAACTGTGCGTGGTAAATCTCAAGCAAATGCAGTAATTGTGGATTCAGTTAAATCTAAATCAGACGTTCGTAAGTTCGGTTGGTTAGAGTTTAATGCTGATAAGATGGAAGGTAAGTATCTTTCTATGCCAGAAAGAGATCAGATTCCTGAGAATATTAACGAACAACTTATTGTCGAATTGTACTCTAAGTAATTTCGAATTGTTGTTTTTTTTATATATATTAGGCAGATAGAGTTGTGTTTCGCAATTCTATCTGCTTGTGCTATATTGAGAAGAACACTTTTACCCCCGTCTATTAGTTGAATTTAACTGGTCATTAATATAAAGTCTAGCATATTTAATATGAGCATATTAAACTTTCAGAAGCCCGACAAGATTGTAATGCAAAAAGCTGATGAATTCGAAGGTGTCTTCGAATTTAAGCCGCTTGAGCCAGGTTTTGGTCAAACTGTAGGTAACTCTTTAAGAAGAGTTCTTTTATCATCACTTGAAGGATACGCAATCTCTGCGGTACGTATCGCTGGTGTAAGTCACGAATTCGCCACCATCAAAGGTGTGGTTGAGGATGTAGTAGATATTATCCTTAACTTAAAGCAAGTTCGTATCAAGCAAGTTCTTCAAGAAGATAGTTTGACTAACGAGAAAATCTATCTTACCATCAGTGGTAAGGAGGCCTTCACTGCAGGTGATATCGAGGGGTTCACAAATGTTTTCAAGATCATGAATCCTGATTTACACATTTGTTCAATGGAGCCGTCTGTAAACCTAGAGCTTGAACTTACAGTTTCTCACGGACGTGGATACGTTCCAGCCGATGAGAACCTTCCTAAAGATGCACCTATTGGCGTTATTCCGATCGATTCGATCTACACGCCGATTAAGAATGTATCTTACAAAATTGAAAATACTCGTGTTGGGCAGCGTACCGATTATGAGAAGCTTACAATTACCGTTAAGACGGATGGTACTATCCATCCTGAAGACGCGATCAAAGAGGCTTCACGTATCATGATCAAGCACCTAATGCTTATCACGGATGAAAATATTACTTTCGATACAGGTAAGGAGCGTAAAGACGATGTTGTAGATGAGCACATCTTACACATGCGTAAACTGCTTAAGACCTCATTGGAAGATCTTGATTTGTCTGTTCGTGCATACAACTGTCTAAAAGCAGCTAAAATCAATTCACTTGCTGAGTTGGTTAAGTATGATACACATGAACTATTGAAGTTCAGAAACTTTGGTAAGAAATCTCTTGTAGAAATCGAAGAGTTACTTACAGAGAAAGGTCTGACTTTCGGTATGGACTTATCTAAATATAAGATTGACGAAGACTAAGCCTCTGGCTTGGTCTTTACTTAATTGTAGTAATGCACCTGCTTAATTGCAGTGAGCATGCTTCGATGTTATTTATTTTTTAAAACAAATTTGTTATGCGTCACGGTAAGAAATTCAACCACTTAGGTAGAAAAACTGCGCACAGAAAAGCGCTTTTAAGGAACCTTGGAATCTCTCTAATAGAGCACAAGCGTATCGAAACAACACTTGCTAAGGCTAAGGCACTTAGAAAGTTTATTGAGCCAATCGTTACTAAAGGAAAAGTAAATACAATGCACTCTCGTCGTGTTGTGTTCTCATACCTTCAGAATAAAGAGGCTGTTAAAGAATTGTTTAGCACTGTTGCTGATAAGATAGGGGACAGACCTGGTGGTTACGTTCGTGTAATCAAAACTGGATTCCGTCGTTCTGATGGTGCAGAAATGGCTATGATTGAGTTTGTTGATTTCAATGAAGTTTACAACCTTAAGGATGCTAAGAAGCCAAGTCGTCGTCGTCGTTCAAAAGCGAAGAAGACTGATGCTACAGCTACTGCAGAGACAACTGCTACTACTGAAACAGTAAACGATGAAACTGCAGCAGAAGAAACTGCAGCAGAAGAAACTAAAGAAGAAGAAAAGGACGCTTAGTTCTTATCTTTCTAAATAAATAGAAAAAAGGTTCAAACGATTTCGTTTGAGCCTTTTTTCATGCCCCTGATTGAGTCCAATTCAAATTTGCAAAGCAACTCCAGTTTACACATTTAAAATCTAATCAAGGGGTATAAAAAAAGCCTTGACAACTAATGATTGTCAAGGCTTTTTTACCATTAATAGTATTGCTTAGTTTTCTCCAAAGTTGAAGATAAGTGCAAAACGCATTGTATTGGCAAGTGGATTATTCTGCTGGTTTATAGAAATCAAATAAGATAAGTTGATCTCAAAAACATTATATTTTAATCCTGTTCCTATTGTCGCAAACCTTCTGTTTCCTTTGATCGCACTTTCATGAAAGTAACCACCTCTTAGTGCAAATTGATTATTGTACCAGTATTCGATACCAGTTGAAACTTGAATTTCTGCAATTTCTTCACTAAAACCATTTGGTGCATCTCCAAAACTAGAGAACATCGCTGAAATTGGATTCAATTCTAAGTGATCAGAAACTCCATTTCCATCTTGGTCACAATCTGGTCCGAAGCATGTTGTAGGAACCATCAATTTATTGAAATCTGCAACTATTGCAACCTTATTGAATTCATCAATTTTGAAATTTAGTGCAGCGCCAAGTCCTAGATTTGTAGGTAAGTAATCCTTTGCATTATTCGCTGCATTCAGATAGGTAATCTTTGAACCTATGTTCGTCGCTGATAGGGCAACGGTTAGTTCTGCATCAGTATTCCCAATTTCTATGTCATCCATATACGTTGCTGAGATATCGACAGCACCAGCAAGTCCTGCGCTTATCGTTTGTCCTGCAACAACCTGGTTAGATGCAAGATCAGAGTAAATAAATTTACCACCGATACCAAAACCCAACTTGTCTCCCAGCTTTCTTGCGTATGCTAGCTTTATTTCTGCTTCCTGTGGATTTCCTTCCCCTACTTGTTGACCATTTTCATCCGTGAAAATAATATTACCAAAGGAGAAGAATCTAATACTACCACCAAAAGCTTGAAGGTCATCTAGTTTTTTATATCCGGAGAGGTATGCTATATACATATCCGTTATATTAATATTTCGGAACCATGGCGTGTATGACATACTAATGCCCATATCCTCTTCTGCAAACACTAACTTGGAATCATTGAAACCTAGACTGTTTGCATCAGCGCTCAATGCAATACCTGCATCACCAAGACCTGATGCTCTTGCATCTGCTGAAATTCTTAAAAATGGAACTGCTGTGATAATAGCGTTCGGACAAGGTTCTCCTGATCCAGGAAGTACCCAATCGCCATTTGAGTTCTGAATGCACTGTGCAGATGATTCTGTAGTAGATAACGTTATAAGGAGCAAAGTAAATAATGCTCCGTAAAAATACTTTTTCATGTAGTCATGCTTGATTTGGTGCAAATATAATGTCTTGTCACCATAATAAATTAGTAATTGATACAATAAATAGGGTAAAGCCCTTATATTTTCAATCGGTCTAAGGAAATAACAAAATAGAATACTTTTTATTGAAGATCTTGTATTCTTAACATTTTGTCTTTTGTAATTGTCTGCTTGGGGTCTTTCGGCAAAGGATTATTTTAGAATAACTAATTTCTCAAATGCACTTTCGCCACTTATAAGGCCTGATGCACTTTGAGCCTGGGCTTTTATTTTGTACACATAAACGCCTTTAGCTAAGTCAGAGCCGAAATCATCCTTACCATCCCACTGTATGCAATCTCCTAAACCTAAACGACTTCCTGTAGAGATTATTTGAGTTTCTATTGTTTTAACTAACTTGCCTGATATGCTGAATATCTGAACTTGAATATCCAAGTTCTGACCTTCCATATTGTGCTCAAACTGAAAACAGGTGCTGTTGATGAAAGGATTTGGATAGTTTAAAACTTGCTGTAATGCTATAGAACCTGATGAGCTTACTACAAATTCCGTATAGCCTTCACTAGAGTTATTTGCAATATCCCAAGCTTTTACCTTGACTTGATGTCTTCCCTCACTAATATCTACTAAGGGGTATCGTATGATGCCACTTTTGTAGTTGTCGAGTTCCGATTGATAATATTCGTTGAGTAGAAATGAATTCTGCGTGTTTTCGTCAAGTGTGCCTGTTAAATCGTGACCAATACTGTTTCCAACTATATTGATGCCATTGTCATCTTTTAATTTGACATAGAGAATAGGGTTGGAACTGGTTATACCGCCAAACACGAAGTTCTCATTATTCATATACACTTCAACCTCTGGCCCTTGATCATCAACAATTGCATTTTCTGACGAACCTCCAATTATAATATTCTCTGTACTTCCTTTAGCCTCCTTGTTTCCATTGCTTTCGATAGCATAATAGCTGATTTTTCCATTTCCAAATTCAAAGGAAATGTCTTTTGGTACGACAAATTCAAATTGAAACTGACCATCAACAATACTGCTTAAACCTTTAAAAATGATATTCTTTTGAATGTCATAATTGAAAATGGGAGAGCCTGAATCTTGTCCAAGCGTTTGGTTGGTTACTTTTTTATCAAAAACTGTGATGTAAAGTTTTCCATTGAAGGTGTTAAGATCAGAACCATCGAAATCTAATATCTTACCTTTGACTTGCACAAGCTCTAGTGAGGAGATGGTGTCTATTTCATTTTGAGCTACATTATTTCCGTTTATCTCTGTGGTCAGTACCTCATAGCTTGGTATTGAAATCTGTTGGCTTGGATCACCCAAAAGCGTGAATTTCCTATGGTTACTAGCACTTATTGATGGATTGTTTTTTGCTGCGTTCATTGCATCTCCAAATCGCATAGATCCACTAGGGGAATTCGTGTAAAGTGTATCAATGATCGCCCTTGATAATTCATAATTGTCATTAGCTAGTACTGCTCGAACAGTTGTAAACATAGAAATAGCTCCTCCATTTGGATTCAAAATAGTTTCCTCTCCGCCAGAAGTAAATTTAGGATCATCATATCCTGCAAAAGAGCAAGTTGCTGTTAGGAATACAGGGAGTTTATTTGTGTTATTGAAGGATATGATGTCTTGCATTTGAAGGATTCGCTCCTGTGCCCAGCCAATAGAGCCACCATGCCCCAAGTATGTTATACTCAAAGCTCCTTTGAAAAGACTATTGGTTATTGCCTCTCTAGCACCTGGAACTCTTGTTCCAAAAGAGGTAGACTCTTGTTCGAAGGCATCAATATAGATTTTGTCTTGATTGATCCATGGGAATTTCTCTGCTGTTTGTTTGGCAAGTTTGTCCGAATCTTTTGAATGTTTTGATGAATCCTCATCATCACCAACAAAAACTGCCCAGTTTTTCCAGTCTCCCTCTGTGACAAGTTTATCATCATATCGGATGATTTTATCCACTACAGCAGAAGCCTCTGCTGTATTTTTAACAGGGAGTCTACCTATGGCAATATTCATTAAACTGTTCTGTGTGATTATACCCTCATCGTCATCAGTTAATCCAAAGTAATCATCAGAAGGATAGGCGTAAATTGGTGCAAGAGACTGTTCCGTTTCGTAGGTGATAATAAAGTTGTTACCAAGTCCGAGTATGTTTCTGTTGTCAAATGATCCGTCACCAAGTAAAAGGACATATTTTAATTTTGTTGGATTCTTCTCATAAATATGTTTCAAGAAGTTTCTAATGGCAGCGGCATCTGGTTTACCAGAAGAAAACTCATTGAAAATATGTGCAGGTTGGACAATGCTTATGCTAAGGTCATCATTGTTCGATCGGTGTTCAGCCAATCGGTTTGCTTGACTCATAAATACCTCAGGGCTTATGATAATCATATCAGTTGGCTGCATACCGTGCAGATTCTGATTGGCGACTATTCCTGCATAGCTTATTTCTGAATAGGCTTCACTCGTGTTGAATGCAATAAAACGCTTGAATACATCTGATTGTGATCCAAATGTCTTAGTTGAACCTGAACTATTAATACTTTTATTACTTGGAAGGCAGGGATTTGAAATATCCCATACTAGTAGAGCTTCTGAAGAGTTGATTTTATAGTTTACAGAACTGTAATCCAATGATTTATAGGATTGAAAAGTAAGTTGGCCATTTCCTTTTGTTAGGTTGGCTTTTCCTCGTGCCTCGATATAGTCTAACCAACCAGTGCTATTTGCAACCTCAGGATAATTTACCTCAACCGTGAAATTACTACCGTTTACTAGGAATTTTTCCTGAAGTGTTTTCGCCTTGGCACCGGATGAATTTGAATTACTTAGTGTGGTGGATGGAAAGGTAGCAGTACTTGCTGTTTGGCCATTCGTACTGAGTTCAAAAGTTGTATTACTCGTTGATGCTCGAGAGGCAAACCTGGCTTCAAGCAATATGGAATCAGCTACTATAAGATTTGGTATGCTAAATGAATAATTAGCTGTTCTAAGGTTTTTAAATAAATCGCCGAACCAATCTTGTCCAGAACCCTGGTTTAGACTTACATAATCTAATATGTTGTATTGGTCTGATTCTAATCTTGAAACTACATCATATGAAGTGATATCTGTTTCTCCATCGACTGGGCCATCAATATTAATTCTTAGCCCATTTGTAGAGTCATCAAATTGAATGAAATAGTAATTTTTATTTGAATAGGTATTCATTTCAAATTGTAACTCCATACCGTCTTCGTCGTATCTCCATGAGTTAGGACCTTCCGCATAGAAGTAAATATTATCATTGCTATCAAAACTATTGTCTGATTCACCTGGAATCCAGATTGGAATCTCTGGCAAGTCCTCTTTAGTATATTCTCCTGCTCGAAGGGGTAGGCGTCCTCCTCCGTGACCATAAATTTTTATTTTTTTAGGGTCAATTGTATTGAGGTCTAGATTTAATTCAGTTTGAAGGAATGCTGCACTTATTTTTAATATGCCGGATTTAGCTACGGAGATTTTGTGGTAGGTTCCACTGGCTAATTTTGAATCAACTGTTGTGGGGCCTCTGCGTATTTCTGCTACTCCTGGCGTAAAGCTTGCCTTTAGTGTTCCGCTTGCTAATCCAATGATTGAAGTTCCATTTAATTTTGCAGGCAATATACTTATCCGTGCAAAATACTTATCGCCATTTTTTTCAACGGATTTGCTAATTGTAAAGTCATTATCTAGTTTATTCAGGTTTTCTTTGAGGTCAATATCTAGAAGCTGAGTCTCATTTTCAGTTATATATGCTGTTATTTTTCCAGGACCCTGAACTTGAAAGGTGTAGTTGAGATAGGGTATTTGGATTAGCTTAGGTTCTCTACATCCGTTTTCAAAAGCATATACTTTTTCAAGCATAGTTCCTGATTGGTCAAGCTCTAAGTCCTTCTTTTCCCAACTAATACTAAGTGGCTCATTTAAAACTTCTTGAGCTTTTAGATGGTTTACTTGAAAGGAAAGGCAAAGAAGGAAGGAAAGAAATAGCTTTGTATAAACCTTATGCATAATCAAACTTTAGGTATAGTGTTATTGATTTGATGAATCCAAAACGCATGGACTGTAGGTAAAGTTTTTGAATTCCAATTTTAACAAACCGAATGCTCTTAATGGGCAAATATTAAAATTAGATTGTCGAGTACTGTGTTTTATTAATTTGCATTTATATATTAACCGATCAAGTTATCTGACTTGAATATTCACAAATATAGGCATACTATGATTCGTTCTATACTCTCGTTTGTTTTAATCCTAGTTTTTTGTTCTACTGCAAGAGCACAAGATCCTGTTTTTTCGCAGTTTTATGCGTCCCCGACTTTACTTAATCCTGCCTTTACAGGTAGTGTTGGTGCTCCTAGGATTAATCTCCAAAGTAGATTCCAGTGGCCATCATTTGATGCTTATCAAACATATGCTGCTAGTTTTGATACTTATTTCAGAAGTGCCAAAAGTGGTTTGGGTTTATTTGTGCTATCTGACATACAAGGAGAAGGATTTATTTCAACTTCTGAGATTAAAGGACTTTATTCTTATCAGTTGAATATGCGAAACGATTGGACGGTTCGTTTTGGCACAGAATTGGGCTTTGGTCAGAAATTCTACGATTGGGATAAATATGTTTTCTTGGATCAAATTGATCCTATCACAGGGGATGTATCCGACCAAAGTTTTTCTGAGGAAGCACGCCCTGAAAGTTTGCAAGCTAACTATTTCGACATTTCTTCTGGAATCTTATTTGCCTCTAAAGCTGTATACGCAGGCTTGTCTTTACGACATATGAACCGCGGAAATGACGGGATTATTCTCCTTAATGAAAATCGATTGAGTAATGGTGTGCCATTGATGGTTTCTATGCAATTTGGAACACAAATCGATCTTAACAGAGGCAATAAAAGAAATTCAACTGCGTTTATTTCACCAAATGTTCTGATAGTAAAGCAAGGAGATTTTGGTCAAGTGAATGCTGGTGCTTATATTAGTTCATCTTTTGTCTTCGGAGGAGCCTGGTACAGGTACTCTTGGACGAATGCTGATGCTGCTGTTTTGATGGTAGGAGTACAAAGTGGAATCTTTAAACTTGGCTATTCTTACGATTTTACGGTGTCGGCTTTACAGGCATACTCAAGTGGAGGTGCCCACGAAATTGCTGTTTCTTTTAGGTTTGATCAAAGTGATTATTTTAAAAGTAGAGCAAAAAAATACAATTCGATTGATTGTTTGCAATTATTCCGATAAATATAATTAGCTGTAATCGAGTACTTGCAAGAATTATTTTCTGTATTTTTTTGACTTTTGCGTATGAAATATTTTGTGCGATCAAAAAATCACTATATTTGTTTCGTCTTTTAATAGTAAAAAAGCTTTTTAGCAATGAAGAATCTGTTGAAGTTAAGCCCATTATTTCTGTTTGCTGTGGTTGCATTATCATCATGTGGCCCTAAAGAACGTTCTGCCACTACTGGTTGGGCGTATAATGATCAGGAATGGGGTGGTTTTGAAAAACTCGATTACCAAGGACAAGCTACAGGTCCGAACCTAGTATTGATTGAAGGTGGTACCTTCACAATGGGTCTAACTGAGCAAGATGTAACTTACGAATGGAACAATGTTCCTCGTAGAGTAACAGTATCATCATTTTATATGGATGAAACGGAGGTTACAAACTCCGCATACCGGGAATATCTATTTTGGCTAAAGCGTGTTTTTGGCGAAAATTATCCTGATGTATGGAAAGGTGCACACCCAGATACACTAGTATGGCGTGAAGAACTAGCATTCAACGAACCTTTTGTTGAGACTTATTTCCGTCACCCTGCATATGATAATTACCCAGTAGTTGGTGTTAATTGGTTGCAAGCTAGTGAATACTGTAACTGGAGAACAGATCGTACAAACGAGATGATTCTTGTAGAAAAAGGTATTCTTAATTTGAATCCAGAGCAGAGAGATGCGGATAACTTCAATACTGAGTCTTACTTGTTAGGACAGTATGATGGTTCTGTTCGTAAAAATCTTGAAGATAAAGCTACTGGTGGAGAACGTTCTGTTCGTTTCGAAGATGGTATTTTATTGCCTTCTTACAGACTTCCAACTGAAGCAGAGTGGGAATATGCTGCTCTTGCACTTATTGGAAAGATGGAATCTGAACTGCACGAAAATATTACTGATAGAAGACTTTATCCTTGGGATGGAAATACCGTAAGGTACCAGAGAAGAGATAAGTCTCAAGGTAAGATCCTTGCTAACTTTAAGAAAGGTCGAGGTGATTATATGGGTATGTCAGGTCGTCTTAATGACCGTGCGCACATTACTGCTCCTGCAAGAACATCAATGCCGAATGATTTTGGTTTATACCACATGGCAGGTAATGTTTCTGAGTGGGTTGCTGATATTTATCGTCCAATGACTTCTGCTTCTCTTTCTGATGTTGATAATCAGGATTTGAATTCATACCGTGGAAACCGTTTCAAAACGAAAGTTATGGAAGATGGTGAAATCGTTGAAAAAGATTCTTTAGGAAGAATCCAATACAGATATGTTACGGATGAAGAAGCTTCAGATCGTGAGAATTACCGTAAAGGTATGGTACATGATTACCTAGATGGTGATGAGCAATCTAAGTCTATCTATGAATATGGAGTAGCAACGCTAATTTCTAACAAATCACGTGTAATCAAAGGTGGATCATGGGCCGATAGAGCTTATTGGTTATCTCCTGGTGCACGTAGATTTAAGGAAGAAGACAAAGCTGACCGTACAATTGGCTTCCGTTGTGCTATGACAAGAACTGGTTCACCGGATGTTACATCTGAAAAAGGTGGAAATGAGTTTGATGTCAAAAAATCAAAAGTTAAGAGAAGATACAAATAATCCGATCTAGCTTTTAAAAAGTCCTTTCGTTTGTCGGAAGGACTTTTTTTTTGAATTTTCCGAAGTATATTTATATTCGGAATGTTGAAATTGCCAATACATTATGAACCAAGCTAACCGTAATTTAATCCTAAATACATTTCTAGAACTGCGAAAGGTGTCAACCGACAGTCGCAACATTATTCCAGGTTCAATTTTTTTTGCACTTAAAGGCGCTAGCTTTAATGGTAATACATATGCGCAAGAAGCTTTGAAAAAAGGGGCTACTTTTGCCGTAGTGGATGAGGAGCAATATGCAATTCCTGAAAATTGTATCCTTGTAAAGGATGGTTTGACTGCTCTTCAGAATTTGGCTCGAGATTATCGACAACGATTTCACATACCCGTCATTGGCCTTACGGGATCAAATGGAAAGACTACAACTAAAGAGCTTATTGCAAAAACACTCTCCAAAAGATATCAAACTCATTTTACGAAGGGTAATTTTAATAATCATATCGGTGTACCTTTAACCCTTTTGGATTTAGAAGAAAAGCATGAGGTTGCCGTGATTGAGATGGGGGCTAATCATCAGAAGGAGATTGAATTCTTGTGTTCGATTGCTCAGCCTAGCCATGGCCTTATTACAAATATTGGCAAAGCACACCTTGATGGTTTTGGAGGGATAGAAGGCGTTAAAAAAGGGAAAGGAGAGTTGTTAGATTATTTACTCGACAACGATGGTACATTTTTCTATAACATAGGCGATCCGAACTTAGTGGAATTAGCTGCTAAGATCAATAGAAAGATTGGATATGGACTGAAGGATTCGCTGCAGGATGATTTTTATAAAATTAAGTTAAATAGCGCTGCTCCATTTATCAATATTGATCTTTTAGATGAAAATTATAAGCAGCATAGTCTAAGAACGAATATTCAGGGTAAATATAATGCTGAAAATATAGCAGCAGCTATCGCTACAGGCCATTACTTTAAGGTAAGTATAGACGGGATTCTGGATGCAATAGGGACTTATATTCCATCTAATAATAGATCTCAGTTAGTGGAGTATAAAGGTGCTAGGGTCTTTAAGGATGCCTATAATGCTAATCCAGATAGTATGTTGGTTTCTATTCAATCGTTTTTAAAGAGTTTGAAAGGAAAAAAACTGCTAATCCTCGGGGATATGAAGGAATTAGGGGATTTCTCAAAAAAGGCACATCAAGATATTGTTGATTTGGTTCAAAGTCTAGAAGT
>Ga0206130_10000711_pt1 | contig 52578 bp, 48 predicted proteins | sample Helgoland_Spring_9_FD_148637 | JGI IMG/M metagenome (GOLD analysis project Ga0206130, IMG submission 148637) | Pelagic subsurface seawater microbial communities from Kabeltonne, Helgoland, North Sea - Helgoland_Spring_Bloom_20160512_1 | ecosystem: Environmental > Aquatic > Marine > Epipelagic ...
AACTGCACGATTTTTAAGAAAAGAAGTGTGTTCGATTTGTTTATTGAACTTTATACAGGCAGGCATAGTTTAGTTAGAATTAGTCGGATTCAGAGGTTCGAATCCCTGTCTGTCCGCCAAAATCTCTCAGACAGTCTCCTGAAGTTGCATATAAATTTATCCAAATAAACCTATTTCCATTTGTTTTAATAATTTTTTTCTTGCTAACTTGTTTCATGCGGTCCCAAGTGGTACCAACAGAGCCCACATCTAATGTGGGTCTGAAAGTGGGGCTGGGGATGTAATGTTGACAGAAACGCAAGCGCGCAGAATTAAACCGGGTGACAAGCCTTTGGCGGATGGAACAGTGAAGGGACTGCGGTTGATCCCTTCGGCAACCAAGGGACGAGCTAAATGGCAACTGCGCTTCGTCTCTCCTGAGGTCCAGCGGCGGCGTGATATGGGTTTGGGAGCCTTTCCTGACGTTAGTATCGCCACAGCCCGTGAGCGTGCCTTGCTTGCGCGGAAGTTGATCGCAGCTGGTTTGGACCCCATAGAGGAAAACATTAGAAAGCGGCAGCAATCGCCCGGCACGGTGCGGATGCCGACTTTTGAAGAGGCAGCACGGACTGTACATGAAGAGTACAAGGCTGGATGGTCAAACGGTAAACATGTTGACCAGTGGATCAATACACTAACTATTTATGCTTTTCCGGTGATGGGCGCACGGAAAGTAAACACGCTCAAGTCCTCAGACTTTGCAGATGTTTTGCGGCCTATCTGGTCAACAAAGTGGGAGACAGCTCGCCGTGTGAAGCAGCGCTGTCATACCGTGATGAAGTGGTGCTGGGGCAAGGAGTACGTTCCGGCGAACCCAGTCGACATGGTAGATATGCTGCTCCCCAAGCAGAGTGCAGCATCGCGGCAGACTGCCCACCACCCTGCTATGCCATGGCGCCTAGTTCCTCAGTTTATAATGGATGTTGTCCATGCAAGCGATGATGTCACGAGACATCTTTTGGAGTTTACGATTTTGACTGCTGCTCGGTCAGGCGAGACGCGGGGTGCAACATGGGGTGAAGTGGACTTCACGACATCGACATGGGTTGTGCCTGCTGAACGAATGAAAGCTAAGTCAGCACACAGAGTGCCTCTTTCAGCGAGGGCAGTGAAGTTGCTCGGGGTGCGACGCGCGCTTGGTAAACATCCAGAACTGATATTTTCTTCTCCGCGTGGCGGTCCGCTCAGTAATATGGCGCTGACCAAGTTCTTACGCACCCATAAGGCTGCGAGCGATGTGCCTGAGCGGGCGGCTACTGCGCATGGGTTCCGGTCATCGTTCCGAGATTGGGCTAGTGAGACTGGCGTGCCCCGTGATCTGGCAGAGCGTGCACTCGCGCACTCTGTGCGTAACGCTGTTGAAGCTGCCTACCACAGGACCGATTTACTTGAACAACGGCGCAGCGTTATGGAAGCATGGTCCAATCATGTGGTGGGAGCGTGAATGGCCGCTGACTTTGTGATGAAGCTGAAATAGGTTAGTTCTTAGCTAGATGGTGTGCCAGATGGTGTTAAAAAGTCTGGATGTAGTTGACTCTGGCTGGGCATTAATGGTACCGAAGGTTTGAGGCGTAAGGAATGGACGCTGGCTGACGGCCGCAGGCATACCCATTTTTACCACTGACGGAAGTGATTAAGCTGACCAGTTTTGCTGCAGCTTCGTGATGTCGCCTATTAAATCTCATCACGGAGAAAACTATGCTTTTGGCAACTGTACAAGGCGCTACGCGCCGCTTTTTTTACAGCATTTCCGCATTCGACACGCTACCTGACACAGCACTAATTGACATAAAAATGGTCACTGCTCTCGCCAGTAGGAGCAAAAGTTCAATTTACCGAGATATTGCCGCTGGGCGGCTTTCCCCGCCCGTTCGCATAGGCCCAAACTCAGTTCGCTGGCGTGCTAGTGTTGTGCGCGAATACCTATCCGGAAAAACCAAGTAAAAACCGCGCGCTTTAAGGTGTGCGGCAGAACAGGTCTCATTCTGTTCTTTTGGTAAGCCTTTTGTGCGCCTCTGAATGAATGGAGGCAGTCATGTCCAACATTACTATAATTAAATCTCTAAAGCCGGATACGCTAGGTAAACGCTTTAAACTTGATGGCAATGGAACGATGAAGAAGAGCGTCGTTGCAAGCGTCTGGAAAGGCAAAGCTAAGCGGCTAAATACCTCGACTTTCAAAGAGCTCACCAATTTGCTTAAAGGTGTTTGCGAGGCCAGCGATATTGCCCTCATGGCGGGGTGTTTTATTGACGCCGAGCATGGAGAAGCCGTCAACCTCGTTACCAAGGAAAAGCTTACCAAACTTCTAAAGTGCGACGAGAAAGATACGCCCGGTGGGGTTCAAGAAATCGACGGCGAAAAGTACGTCGCCCGCGTTAAACTTGGGGTCGAGCCGGGCAACTGGCTGCTGATCGATGCGGACAACCCTGAGGGAATTCCGGACAAGTGGAAAGTCCTTAACTTGCAGGACCGCCTTAAACTGCTTGAGCCACTAGTGCCGGGGATCAGCACATGCACGCGTGTCGAATACCGCTCGTCGAGCGCCCGGGTTGTCAAAAATGGTGAGCAGCCGGGTGGTGCTACCCATGCATGGATGCAAATTTCAGACCCTGCTAAAATGGAAATTCTGCGGGAACACGTCAAAGTTAAGATGCAATTAGAAGGACTTTCATTTCCATCATCGCGCTATAGCAAAGAAACTAGACAGGTAATCGGGCATGAGCCGCGTACTGTGATCGACTTGGCTGTGTGGGTGCCGGGGCGTTTGGTGTTCTGCTCAAAGCCGGTTGTTTCGGTCCAAGGCTTTTTTGTGGCCGATGCTGACATAAAAATCGTAAACCCGGATGGTGGCGTACTAGACGTATCATCGATTGAATTGCCATCTGACTGCAATTTAGAACAGCTGCAGGAAAAAACTGGACGCATACTGTCATATTCGCAAAATAATGGATTAAAAGTATCGGATACAGGCATCCTAACCCTAGATACGCTGATTGACATCAAAGGGGTTTCAAAACCTTTAAGTGAGGTCGTGGCGGATATGAAGCCCGGCGACAAGGTTCGCTGCGAGACCCCGTTTCGCGCCAGCTCTTCGGAGGCCGCACTTATCCGCATTAAAGATGATGGGGTACCGATGCTGCACGACGTTGGCACCAGCACGAACTACTTCCTGTCTGCTGGTCATGAAACGCGTCTGCGGAACGGAGATATTAGAGGTATGTCCTCCCCCTTCTATGATGGGACTGCAGGTACTGAGTTGCCTCAAAGGATGACGCCAGCAGGTTCATACCTTGAGGACGTGAAAAGGCCTGTATCAGATTTGCTGGATGATCCTAATGCTATCATGCGGCGTGGTAAAAACCCTATAGCAAATCATTCAAATGCAATGACAATAGTTCGTTATGCCACTGAGTGGGATGGCATTTTGGCATATGATGAGCTGTCAGAAGACTTGCTGCTATTAAAGCCTATACCGGGCGCGCGGACACCCAAGTCTACTTTTAAGAAGCGGCCTATTTCAGATGATGATTTTATTCTTGCCGTGGCTTGGTTTAATCGTCACGGGTTCCCTAGCATAGGCAAAGATAAAGTCATTGACGCCGTCGAGACAGTTGCAAAAGAGACTATTATCTCGCCTGTTCACCGTTATCTTGAAGACCTTAAAACCAGCATAAAATGGAACCCCAGTACCCACAGCGCTAAACTGCACCGTCTGTTCCAAGACTACTTTGGTACGATTGAAGACGCGGGTTTACCGGGTGCTGATCCAAAGTATCTGTCGGCGGTTGGACAGAAGTTCATGATTTCTGCTGTTGCACGTGCCCTAAGACCGGGCTGTAAAGTTGACACCATGCTCGTACTTGAAGGGAGACAAGGCGCTGGAAAGTCTTCTGCGGCGCGAGTACTGGCCGGGGTTGAGTATTTTAGTGATAATTTACCTGCAATGGGCACAAAAGATGCCAGCGACCACGTACGAGGCAAGTGGATTATAGAGGTCGGTGAACTGTCGGCAATGCAGAAGTCCGAAATTGAAACTACCAAAGCCTTTATCTCGCGTCAGGATGAGAAGTTTCGCCCAGCCTACAACCGCAAGGAAATCACCTATAAGCGCCGGTGTGTGTTTATCGGTACGACAAATCAAGAAGCCTACCTACGCGATGAGACCGGAAACCGACGCTTCTGGCCGGTGCGTGTCGGAACAATTGATCTGCCAGCTTTGAAGCGTGATCGCGACCTACTTTGGGCTGAGGCCCTTTACCGCTTCCGAAATGGTGAAAAATGGTACCTGACGGAGGACGAAGGAAAGCTCGCAGCAGCAGTTCAACAAGATCGCGTGTCTGAAGATATCTGGCAGGAACAACTATCTATTGCGCTAGAAGGTATCACAGAGATTTCTGTCACTGAAGCTGCTGCAAAACTTTTTTTAGAAACTGCAAAAGTAGGCCGTGCTGATCAGAACCGGATCACAACCAGCCTCAAAGGTCTTGGGTTCGAACGGAAAGGCAAATACACACAAGGCGCGTACCGAGACTCGGCGCGATATACCCGCAAAAGCTAACCGAATTTGTGCCAAATCCTTGCGCACAACTGATGCGCACAACCCTTAGTTTGGAGACATCAAAATTTGCGCACATGCGCACGACTTTCCCACGAAACTTACTAAGTATAGTTAACTATATGATATATATAGTATATTCAGGTTTATGTCTCAGGCGCCCTTGGTTGTGCGCAATAATGACGCGCAGAGAGGTTAGTTGCCGAAAGTCGTGCGCATGTGCGCAAAGTGGATTCACTTAGTATGAAATATGATATAATATAACATTATGTTCACGAGGTTTAACTGATGCCGAAGGCCCCATGCCAGAATATCCCGGCACCACATATCACAACAGCAGGTGCGTATTATGACTGACAACTTCGCAGAGGGCCTCATCGCCCGCTTACAGCAATGCTCCGTAGAGCAATCCAAGCCAATTGCTCAGGAGGACTATACCGCGTCACTGGCGCCACTGCACACACGCCTTCAAAAGCTGTTGGAAACCCTACCTTTGTGCGACCAACGCCAAGGCCTGAGCTTGCTGGACCTTCAGGTGCGTCTACGTGGCCGGAAGGGTGGTCTTCCACATATCGGAGAGCTAGGCGCAGCAATACGCCGTCTAGGCTGGCAGCGCCGCCGTAGGTGGTCAGACCACGATGCCGCATTTGCCGCAAAGTGGTACCCAAAAGACCCAAACTGATGACGCGTTACCCAATTAATCCCACGCCAAAGGAGCATACGAAAATGACATATTCACCTATCAGACCCATCCCCCCCAAAGACTTCGCAGCACGAGCGCTTCTTCCACTCGATCATGGTGACAGCATTATTTCTTTTGCAAAAACAAAGAGCATGCCGGCTTTATCCAGCCGACAGAAACGGTCAATCGAAATGGCATCTTATCCCGTGGATAGTCTATCGAGCTGGCTCAGACACCAGGTAGGAGAAGCATGGAACATCTTTAGCGGTTTCGTAGCGCTAGGTGGCACTGTTTTCTGTCCTGAAATTGATGATCCTCAGGATGTATGCCTCCGATTGGCATACTTGCCAGAAAGTTTACTCGACCGACTTGAGCCTAGCTTCATTGGCCTGCAACGCGAAGCTGATCCAGATGAGTTTTTCCAGAATTGGTATTTGGGGCTTAGTAAAAGATACACTCAAGATATGAAAACCGCCAGACTAATATCTAGCGTAGACTACAAAAAGCGCTATCAGAAATCCGCCTTGGTGCTGCAGAAATTTATCCCAGAATTCACTGTTTTTTTTGATAGTCTGCGAGAGTTCATTGGCAATCAAGCTTGCTTAAGTGGTCGTTGGCAGCAGGGCGACGTTTCGCGTAAAAAATGGGATTTGGCTATGTTCGAACGGCACATCGTCTGGGGTGGTGCCGCGGCACTAAATGCTACCGCCTATGTCGGCTAGAAGTGCCAGTGCAGCGCGGGCCCTCCCTATCCACCGTGCACACCCTACAAAAAGTGAGCTGTTGCCTGCACAGAACGTTTCATGGCTGACATCAACGCCTCGCTCCGCATTACGAAGATAAAGGAGGAAACGAACTTACATCATTACGGCAAGTCGGGTGACTTCAGGGCTGGTTTTAAAGTGGCAAAATGGGGAGTATTTTGTCATCAGGCGACGCTATAAATTAGCCCTGCCCGCTTCAACAAGTTTTATCTGGCAGCATCTTGGGTGACAGTACCGGCTGCGCTAGAATCCATCATCGCGATGGACTAAAGGCCGATCATTCACTAACATTCAACATGGACCAGTCAATGGGGCCAATCAAATGCACTTAGAAGTTTTCAATCGATCAAAATACCGCGATGGGTCCGCGCCCGGCGATGACGTTCTTTTGATTGTGCAGGGGGCTGTCTATGGTGTCTTCGATGGCGCAACAGATCCGCTTGGTACGGTCATCAATGGCGTTACTGCGGGCCGTTTGGCCGCGATGACTGTTGCATCTGAAATGGCAAAAATCGCGCTTGACCCTGTCGCGCGTAGGATGCCCGGCGCAGATATTGTTGAACGCCTGTCTAAGGTTTTGAAGGCACAAACCGATCCCTTAAACTTGGATGTCCCACCATCAACAACCCTAGCTGTTGCGCTGGATTGTGGCGAAACGTGGCGATTCTTGCTACTTGGCGACAGCGGTATTCGATTGAACAGCAAGGATGTACACCACCACGAAAAGACGATAGATTTCGTGTCAACCGCGGCGCGCGTGGCTGTGTTTAATATGCTATCCCGCCAGAACAGCGACCTTGACCAAGTAGAAATGGCGACCAGACGCTGCATTTTTCTAGGCTTTGATACAGCGATTTCTGAGGGCGTTCTGACGACTGTTCGGGCTTCAGAAATAGTTGATGAAGCAATTTCTGCGACGGGACTGAATAAGATTAGACAGACTGTTTCAGGTTTTCTGATGGGCGGGATTCAGAAGCAGTTTAAATTCGGGAATACGGTTGGGAATCCTTTGTGCTTTGACACGATGAACGGAACAATGCCAAAGCTGGATGATTTGCAAGATTTTGAACGCGCGGCAAAGGACATAACCAGCATCGAGATATTTACTGACGGTTATCCGTCTCAGCCCACATACGCCTCTGTGGCTGCATGGGAAAAGGCGTTCCACGCAGCTGAGGATTGTGATTTTCACAAGACGGGCCCTTTCTCAACTGTTAAGGGGTCAACCAGCGCGGAATTTTACGATGACCGCAGCGTCTTAATTCTAGGATGGGAGCTGTCAAACTAATGAAAACAAGTATTAAATTTCTGGCATAGCCTAAATCTATGCGGTCAATAATTGACACCACTTGGCAAGAGCAGTGGCACGGTTTAGCTTGAAATTGATACGTTAATAGAGATGGCGTTCCTGCAGCCCCCGCGCTCCACACAATCCCACATCCAGCCTCAGTTGCGTCTTCAGCGGACCACAGATTGGCCGAGGAGGGGCGAATGGGAGGTACTTCTTAGCTGAGCCCACGGCAAAACGGTATCTCTTCAGTTGATGGAACCACTTCTTGCTGGGTGACCTGGAAATGCAGGTGGACGCATTTGTTAATTACTTTATCTGGCAACGTTTTATGAGAGTCAAAATAATGCCGATCCACCACGCCTGAACAATGTGCACAATAAAACGATTTTAAAATCATAAAAATCTTCGAAAGATAGACGCTCAAACCGCGACGCTTGCATCACAAATAACTAGCTGCATAATTAACGAATAAGATACGAAAATTGCGATCTTAGTTTAAGATACTATTGGTTATTAAATCTCAAACAAAGCGCAAAGGTAGGGAAATAGTAGCTCAACCAATTTTCTTGGTCCTAGCGCACCATTTTTGACCTAGGATAGGGGCAGAATACACATTTAGGATAAAGGAAGGAAAATCTTATGATTGGTGCAAGATTTAATGGGTTAACAGCTGTTGTTACGGGCGGAGCACAGGGTATCGGGTTGGCGGTGATCTCCAGGTTGATAGCCGAGGGCGCGCGTGTCGCCAGTTGGGATGTGCTCGAAAAAGATAACGATGCCGCGATGGTTGAGTTTGGGGACCGCGCACTGTCTATACAGTGTGATATTACAAATGAAGGCTCGGTTTATAATGCTCTAGCGACAACGGAAAAAGAATTTGGTACCGTCTCAATACTCGTGAATAGTGCAGGAATAACTGGGCCAACCGTTCCACTAGAATCTTATCAATATGATGATTGGAAACGCGTCGTCGATATCGATTTAAACGGCACTTTTCTTGTAAATAAAGCGGTTGTTCCGGCAATGAAGGTAAATAATTTTGGGCGCATCGTAAACATTGCATCTATAGCGGGAAAAGAGGGCAATCCAAATGCTTCAGCTTATAGCGCGGCAAAAGCGGGGGTGATTGGTTTAACCAAGTCTTTAGGCAAGGAACTTGCAGGGTTTGATATCGCTGTTAATGCGCTGACGCCTGCTGCTGCCAAGACAAAAATATTCGATCAAATGAACCAAGAACATATCGATTATATGCTATCCAAAATCCCAAGAAACCGATTTTTATTGTTGGATGAGGCCGCCGCAATGATCCTTTGGCTCGTTTCGAGGGAGAACTCTTTCACAACCGGATTTGCTTTTGATATATCAGGTGGACGTGCAACTTATTAAGGAGCATAACTCACTAATATTTAAAGACGTCAGTGTAATAAAGGGCTTATGGTGTGGCGACGATATGAGATTGCGTCCGTCAAAATTTTTGATCGGTGTGCCGTTTTGTTAGTTGAGTAGGTTTGGAGATTTTTGTATTCGTCGGCATTTGGATTTCTGGACCCTAATCTGAAATTTGATGCTATCAGAGCCCCGCGGATTCAACATGCCAGCGCAACAAGCTGGTGATGCTGTAAGAATCGCTGATTTTGGGTCTTGAAGCCAAGACATTTTCTGGGCCGCATGTTGATCTTCTCGATGATCTCGGCCACGTCTTCATCACTCAGATCATCAATGTCTTTTCCCTTTAGGACGTATTGCCGGATCAGACCGTTGGTGTTTTCGTTGAGGCCTCGCTCCCAAGAGTGATAGGGAGTGCAAAGGACCCCTCGGCAGTCAGTTTGCGTGCGATCTCTTAATGATAAGCAATTTCTCTGCCGTTGTCATAGGCCAAGGTGAGAACTCTATCCCGATAGTGCTTTAGATAATCACAGATTGCATCCGTGACAGCCCGCGCTGTTCTATTGGCGGCCTTGGTGGCAACGGTAAATCGCGTCTTCCGCTCAACAAGTGTCACAAGGACTGAGTGCCCTTGTTTGCCGATCACAGTATCTGCTTCCCAATCCCCAACACTGTTGCGCAGGTCAACTATTTCAGGGCGTTTCTCAATGGATACTCTATTCTTGATCTGGCCACGCCGCTCGATACTGCCATAGTGCTTGCGCTGTTGCTTTTGACATCTCAGGTGGGTGTGAAGGTCGCTACTGTTGCGCTTATCAGCATAGATATAGTGGTAAATCCACTCGGGGCTGACGCTTGGCTGATCATTATCTTTCAGGTGACCACTGATCTGCTCTGGGCTCCAGTCCTCGCGGATCATCTTTTCAATCCCAGTCCAAATCGCATCAAGAATACGGATGCGGGGAATTTGTGACTGCTGTGCACAAGCCAGGCGATGTGCTTGCTTTGGTCGATATCCGCGCAGACCTGTGTTGCGCTTAAGCTCACGGCTAATCGTCGATTTGTTGACACAGATCTGGTCCGCAATGGCGCGTTGCGTCAAACCAGCTTTCTTCAACGCATAAACTTGGTTACGCTGCCCCTCAGCGAGGCGGTGATAGGCTCGCATTCGTGTTCCTTTACTTTAGGCGGTGAGAAATAGTTGGGCATCGCTGCCTCACGCATCATACCGCGGGTGAAGTTGCACTGGCGAGTTGAATACGCGCCCTAATTTACGTCAATTACTTTATAATAAACGGACTAGTAAGTGTAGTTGAAATATTTAAACTGAGGCCAAGGTGTGTCAGCTTCATGCCATATATGAAAGTTCAACCGAGGATTTGCAATGAATGAGACGGTCCAAAAAAAAGTTATTTTAGCATGTCTTTATCATGAAACCCACACCTTTTTAAGTCAGAAAACTGGAGTAAAGCAGTTTGCTGAAGCAGGGATAATGATTGGGAGGGATTTGATAACTAATAACATCGGCAACGGTTCTCCAACTGACGGATTTTTATCGTATGCGGCTGAACAAAATTGGGAGATCGTTCCTTCGATCCAAATGACAGCCAGTCCCTCAGGCACAGTAACAGATGAGGCTATAAGGTTCTTCGATACCCATTTCTTTGAAACTTTTGAATTAGAATGTCATAATTTAGACGGTATTTTTTTAGTCTTACACGGCGCAATGGTTGGTGAGAGCGTCAATGATGTCGAAGGTGCACTGTTGAAAGAAATTCATAACAGATTGCAGATTAAGTCAATTGATATTCCTGTGGTCGCCGTAATCGATCTTCACGCTAATGTTTCCAGTGATATGACTGATTTTAGCACTTGTATTTATTCTTATCGGAAAAACCCTCACAGTGACGCTCGAGATTCAGCTGTAGAGGCAGCCAGGCTCTTAGATCAGTTTATGGATCATGAACAACCAGTTTCACAATGTCATTTAGCCACTCGCTATGTAATACCACCGACTGGATTAGGAACCGCTCTTGACCCGATGAAAAGTGTGCAAGAGCGAGCACGTAAGTTAGAGTCTTCAGATCCTGACTTGCTATGTATCAATGTTATGGGCGGTTACGCTTATGCCGATATACCTGACTGCGGTTTTAGCATTAACTGCTGTACTCGTGGTCCAATATCTGTAGCAAAGGCATACCTTTCAGAATTACTTGGCGTTTTTGAGCTACATCTTCGAGATGCTTACCCGGTTGAGGCTTCACTGGAAGACGTCTTGAAAACCATCGACCAAACCCCGAGAAGTGAAGGGCCGGTTTTATTGATTGAGCCTGCAGATAATATTGGTGGGGGCGCTCCGGGCGATGGAACTGGTATTCTTGGACCTCTTTTGGCGACCGGCCGTAAGGGCATTGTTGCTGTAATCAATGACGCCGAGGCGGCTGAATTTTGCCATAAAGTGGGCCTTGATGCTCAGGTCAACCTAAAAATAGGCGCTAAAACTGATATTTATCATGGGGAACCGGTCTCGATCGACGCCACGGTGCGTCATATTTCTGATGGTAAATTTGATCTGGAAAATACGAAATCCCACCTTGCTTCAATGATGGGCATCCACATTAATATGGGACTGTCCGCTGTTATTATGAATGCTCAGGCCACCATTCTGCTGACTAGCCGAAAAATCCCACCAATGGACCTCGGGCAATTACATTCGCAGGGAATAACACCTGAGAAAGCAGATTTGATAATAATAAAAGCGGCAGTTTCACACAAAGATGCTTACGATCCGATTGCGGCGGCCAGTTATTATGTAGATAGTGATGGATTATGTACCAGCAACCTTAATAAATTACCTTATATTAAATTGTTAGGTAAACAGGTTTCTGTGTGCTGAAAGTTAAATTTTATTAGCAGTCCTGAGCTCAGTAGCCAGTTTAACCTGATATGCTTCGGAAGCTACTTTATCATGTTTGGCGCTTTTTGCAAAATAAATAAAACCAAGTGCGCGCCGGGATCTGGTCTTTGATACGTTCGGGCCAGCCCAGTGAATAGTCCTACTATCATGCATCAATAGTGTGCCCGGTTGACAGGGGTGTGCAACAGTATTTTGTTTGTCTTCGTCGTGACTGAATTTTGACAAACCTTGTGAGAAACCTAGTACTCCTGAACGCGCGTGCTCCCTAAAATCTTTTTCCTTATGGGATTGGCGAATATAGTGGAGGCAACCGTTCTCATGATCCACCTCCTCCAAGGATACCCAACACGTCACAGCCTTTGAAGGCGTGAGATGAAAATAATATCCATCCTGGTGCGCAGGTGTTGCCTTTCCTCCTGGTGGTTTGTTGAAGTATTCAACATTGGTAGGGATAACATCCTCACCAAGTACTTTAGTTGCAATCTCGCGCAACACGCTGTTTTCTGCCAGATCTCGAATATAGCTATCGTGATGGTTCATGTTCATTAGCTGCTTGATACTTGTAGGATCGCTTTTGTCCTCGAGGTATACCTCTTTTGAGCTCATGTTTGGAACGACTTCTTTAATGAACCGATCCAATTCGCGATTGATTTCGGAAACTTTGGTGGCGTTGAATAAAGGTTTAATGGATAGGTACCCATCACGATCAAAATCGTGTTTCATTTTGTGAGTTGGTGGAACGGTAATTGTGTGAACCATTAGCATTCTCCTATAAGCCTTAAGTCAAACGCAACCTCGGTAGCATGTCCTTTTATTACTTCGATTGGAAATTAGGAATACCGATACTATTTTTTAAATAGTTGGACATTTTATAGGAATATTGAGATGATTTCCGTCTAAACTTGGAAGTAAACCAAATGAGCCAAGAAATAGTTACAGAAAGATTAGATCTTAAAACCCATTTGTATGGGCCCATTAGTCGTAAAATGGAGCTTGGAGCTGCGAAGTGGCCTTTTCATGATCTGTTATGGGTTCACGAAGGCTGCCTTACTATTGAATTTCCCGATCTTGGTTCAAATATTACGCTCAATGCTCCATCAGGAATTTTAATAATGCCGAATACGGCTTTCACTGGTAAAAGTACTTCTGCAATTTCCTCGGTTTCAATTTGCCATTTTGGTTATGATGGGCCTAGTGCTGCTAAATTTATGGAGATGGGTTACCAAGTTGTTTCAGATTTAGACAAAATTCATACACAAAATCAAATTAGGCTGGCAATGCATCTGGCGGCCGATAATGATCCAAATGATTTTCCACGTAGGCGCCGACTATTACACTCAATATTAGATGGCTTTGATTTTATAGACCGCCAAATTGCACATAATGTAGGGCAAGTGGTTGGCACAAATCCTGATAGACGATTGGCGGGGGTTTGGGGCATGGCAGCTAGACGCTTAAATTTGATCCGAACACTAACTGACGTAGCTGCCTTAGCGGGCCTCACAGAGAGTGGGTTCCGTGCTCTTCACCGCATCCATTCGAAAACGTCTGCTGGCCAACATCTAAGAGATTTGCGCTTAAAGCACGCTGAAGAATTATTAACTACAACCAGATTAAACTTGTCAAAAATAGCCCACGAAATTGGTTATCAGCACACAGAAACTTTTTCCACTGCATTTAAAAAATCACGCGGCCTGACACCTGGTGAGTATCGGCGCCGTTCGGGGCCATTTACCTGAGATGAAAGTAAAAAAATGAAGATCATTGATCAAATTACGATTTATGAAAACCCTAATCCTTTATTAGTTAGCCGCCAGGCAATATTTCCTGGTGTACTCGAGTTGCCTGATGGAGACTTGATGGCTATGTTCGCAATTGGGCAGGCTTTTGATTCCGCAGATCAACTTATGCACGTTAGCAAAAGTTCAGACTATGGGCGTAGTTGGAGTGCTCCTCGGCCCATTCATAATCATCATTATGAACCTTTTCAGAAGTCTGAAAGTTTTAAGCCTCTTTTGTTGAGCAACGGTATTTTACTCGCAGTTGGATATGTATTTGTTCGCCCAGATGCCGAGACGCCAATTGTGCATCCCGACACATTTAAAACACTTGCTCTTAAAAACATGATCACTAATTCTTCCGATAATGGCCAGACATGGAAATTACCAAGAAAAATAGATATCGAAGGTGTGCCTTTAGAGTTGTCTGGACCATGTATTCAACTTGCCTCGGGCCGAATAATTGGTGCGGCTAGCCCATTTCATCTCAATAAAACAGGCCATTCTGGTTGGATCATATTTAGTGACGACGCAGGTGAACACTGGGCCAAACTATCTGAGTTTTTCAAATCGGAAAAGGGTGAGGTGGCTGCTTGGGAATGCCGGTTAATTGAAATGGAACCAGATCAGATTGCTGTAGTGTTTTGGGCATATGATGCTCTAAATCAAAAGAACCTTACCAATCGCATTGTATTTTCAAATGATGGCGGCAAGCATTTTTCCGCAGCAGTGGATACCTGTATTAATGCCCAGGCGTCAAATCTAATGTGGCTTGGCGGCGGTGAAGTTTTAACCATCCATTCGCATCGTGAAGCTCCTGTTGGCCTAAAAGTACGGCGTGTTGATATTTCGGGCGGCAGGTTTTCGATTTTGGAAGAGATTAACTTGTTCAGTGATGATAAATTGGGAAGCAATACGGAAGACATTCGCAAGCAATTTGGTAGCTTGAAGTTTGGGCAGCCCTCTTTACTTAGATTAACCAATGGTGAGGTTCTGGCGACTTGTTGGGCTTTCGAAAATTACCAACATGTTATTAAAGGTTTTTTTTTAGAGATCTGAAACGCTTAGTGATTTAACCGAGTGTCAAACTATTAATGCTATTAACGCTGTTGAAAATAAATACGTCAACTTAAACGTGACATCTCGGCATATATGGCAAAAAGTTTGAGAGGGGCTGTTTATCGGTTTTTACAAACTTCCCAATCAAATTTAAAAAGCGACGAACATTGGGATGCCAAGCGTATTTCAATGTTATTTGAAAAACTGAATGCATCAATTCCCCGTATCTGACGCTTCTTGCTCCGCTAGCCGTTGAGCTAAGAGAAGCACACAATAATCAAAATCTTCATTAACCTAAAGAGACCTCAGCATAACTAGAGGATTCCCAATAGCATGAATATTTGGTATCCTTGCTTCATGCAGAAACCTTTCGTAACGCAAGCTGAACTTTTTGTCTCCAGTAGTGATTTAGAACACCCCGCTCTCCATGCGCTTGACGACACGGAAGCGGTTTTGGACTGGTCTAAAATAGAACCGATATTATCTTCGATCTATGCCTCCCAGACGGGCCGCCCCAGCTATCCGCTTTTAACCTTGTTTAGGGGACTTCTTTTGGGAGTGTGGTATCGGTTGTCGGATGTTCAACTGTCGCAATGCCTTTATCGCGACTTGCTGTTTCGTAAATTTTGCCACCTTGAACTGGGCGGCGATGTTCCCGAAGCCTCTACACTGGGGCGGTTTCGCAACCAGCTTGTTGAGCACGATTTATGGGAGCGGTTATTGGGAGAGATCAACCGCCAGCTTGAGGCCAAGAACATTATTCTGACGGAAGGTCGTATCAACATCATCGATGCAACACCGATTGAGGCCTCACAATCTGGATCGGGCAAAGGCAAGGACGGCCAGCCAAAACGCGATAAGCAAGCAGGTTGGCATGTCAAAAAAGACAGCCGTGGCAATCTAAAATCCACCTATGGCTACTCGATTCATACCGGCGTTGACGAGGACGGTTTTATCCAACGCCAGACAGTAACAGCTGGCAATGTGCATGACAGCGTTGAGCGCGATACGCTCTTGTTGGGCGATGAGACTACCCTTTACGCGGATGCGGCCTACAGCTCGAAAGAGACCCGCGACAAACTGGAACGTTTTGGCATTGCAGATCAGGTACAACGTAAAGGCTACCCTCTGGCTGGCAGGGCATTACATGCCCGAGAAGCGCAACAACCCTCTGTCGGCGGAGGACAGTAGACGCAATGACGAGATCGCCGTTATCCGTGCTGGTGGTGAAAGCCCCTTTGCCACATACAAAAGCCGTTATGGCTTAGCCCGAACACGATTTATGGGGTTGGCCAAGAATATGACCGCCTACGGCATTGCTGCCATCGCCCATAACCTTCGCAAAGGGGCCAAGTTTTTGAGCCTCTACGGCCTGCCGGACCCGAATTATGCTGGATAAGTGCGGCTAAAACCCAGAAATGGGGCAACAAACCACGCCAAATCATCCATATCCAACTGTAAAATACGCAAATAACTGATTTAAATGGAAGTCTGTCGGAAACTCGATAATATCAAGCTGGAAAACAGGCCTTATACTGAGGTCTCCTAAATAGATAAACGTACAAAATGTATGCTAATACTCAATGCATCGACAGCGTAATATGACACCAAGACCTCGCCATTTGGGAGAGTGGCAGCGTAAGGTAAGCCAAAACCCCAAGTTTCCATGCCGGCCAGTAAACTAGCTGTGTCTTTGGAGCCTTCTAATACTAGTTTTTGATGGCGATAGATTACAATCTCACTCTTGGAGTCAAAAGGTGCGTCGATCTCTGGTGCAATGCGTACACGAATACACTGATCCCCGAACCGATCCACCCACGGAAGAACAACGCGCCCGTCCGGAAGAATTGCTGGTGGGCCGGCTTGATCTGCAAAGCCAATATCGAACGCTCGGCTCCATGATTGTCCACCGTCAGGGCTTATGCGGCGATGGATATTGATGTACTTTGCCCTTATTTTGTCATATGTCCAAGAAAAACTGGCTATTCGGCCATCGGGTGTTACTCCGCATCTTAAGTCCCAGTTAAAAATTTTGGCTTCTGGGTCCTCAGCCGCCGAAATAGGCGGTGACCACGTTTGGCCTAAATCATTTGAATGTAGAAACACCACTTTTTGCATCCAAGCCGATGTATCGTGGTAATGCTTATTATTTTCGATACTTAAAACCAGCGTCCCTCCAGGCAATTTGAGGACTGGGTTTGTAATACTAGGTGGGCCGAGTGCTTCCGGTATTGGAACGCGCTTCCATTTGGTCCATGTCTCTCCATTATCGAACGAATTAGCCAATAAAATGGCCATAGGCAGACAACCTTCAGTGGCAGAGTTGAATAATGGTTGGCTAGGGTGGGTTGTTCTGTCTACCCACATAGCAGCGGCTAATATGTGGCCGTCCGATAGTTCAGTCAGGTAGCATAGTTTCAGGGTCCCCACTTTGCCGTCTACAATAACGTCCCTAAAAGGTGTTTTGGGAACGCCCCAAGTTTTACCATTGTTTGTTGACCGGTAAAGCTCAATCAGTTCAAAATCTGAATCTTTATTTTCGCCAGCACGGGCCGTTGCAAGGAGCTCTCCGTTCGAGAGTGGTGTTATTGTCCCAAAAGTTAGGCAGGCGCGCGCGGTCCCCGCTTGCGCACGACCGATATATCCGGAATCAATAATTTTCAATCAACGAACCTCCAAATTATTAATAAATATTAATCACTCAGTTTTCCTGACCAACGCATAAGTAGCTGCGCGCGCTTTTCAGATTCTAACGCTTTTTGTTTATCTTTAAAAACTCTCATAACACATTGGGGCTTTTGGCGGTCGATTACGTCATAAACTAAGTGGTAGCCTAATGTATCCATAATTGGGCCAATCCAACCTGCGCAATGGTCACAGTATCTTTCCATAGGTTTGGCATCGTTATCTTGGATTTTACTTAGGCTCGGACACGCATTCATTCGTAGTTCTAGTCTGTCATCATTTAAATCTAGATCCATATCGCAGTTTTCCTCAATGCGAATATGTTCCCAATATTGGCGCATGCCTTCCATCCCTTTTTCCCTAAAAAGGTCCAAAGTTAACATGCTTTGACTTTTACTTATTTCCAGCCAATAGGCAGTTAGTGCTTCCTCTCCCCGGCTTTCAAGAAACTTGAAAACCTCATTATAAAAACGAGTGAAATGATCACTGGGTATCATAATCTCTTCCGTATGACTTGCCGACAAGATCCAGGGCCGGTGACTTCTGTCACTATGCTAAATGGAGTGCCGTCAGCCAACGCGTTGTTAGTTTTTATGGTTTGATCACAAAAATGTTCTGAAATTTTAGGGACAATATTTTTCACGTGGTGATAAGCGGTGCAGTGGCGCACGGTTAATACAATTTCAGTGTCGCCAATATCGATGTTGTAGTCTGCGCTTTCACGGTCAAAGAAATGGCGCCAGTGCTTGAGTAACTCACCTGCATTACCTTCCATCAAGTGGCGGCGGACATCGACATATACGTCTTTTCCAACGCGAGAAAAAATCTCATCCATTGCTTCTAGGCCAAAATTATTGATAATAAAATCGATGCTAGTATTCGTTGCGATATGAAAATCCATATGGACGTTTCCAGAATCGCTGTAGCGCAATGGAGTGTCGTCATCCTCAATGTTAATTGTGTTCATAAACTAACTTTCCGCCAACATAGGTAGATTTAATGGACAATGTTTTAGCGTCTAGGATGATAAAGTCAGCCAATTTACCCGCCTCAATGCTACCAACTTCATGATCCATCCCCAATATTTTTGCTGGTACTAGGCTGGTTGCTATTGACGCACGTGTAAGGTCCTTGCCGGAAAAGCTCATGTAGTTAAGCATCGCTTCATGTGATGTAAGTGATGATCCGCATAGTAAGCCATTTTCATCTCGAACTGCGTCGCCTTTTGCGCTAGTGACCCAGTATCCTGGATATGGCTCAAACCGTGCGCCCTCCCGTCCAGCATATTTAACAGAATCTGTCTCTAAAAATAGGCGATCAGAAGGAAGTTGCGCTAACAGTTTAACTAATTTTGGGTGAGCGTGAATTCCGTCACATATTAAACCTAACGCCAAGCCCGGTTCTGCTATTAGGGCGTCGGGCAATGAAAAAACCTGCACTCCAGTGCCGTCCGGCGGCATGCTAGGGAGCGCATCATACATATGGGTAACGGCATCAATTCCCCAAGAAACATAGCGTGTTATATTGTCTGGAAGGGCGGCGCTGTGACCAAGATGAACTGAGACGTTCGATTTTTTCATATGTTTAATGAATGCCTCGGCGCCATCAAGTTCTGGGGCGATAGTTACAGCTTTTAGCTTACCTAAGGTTGCTTCGAGCATTTTATCGGCCAACGAAACTGATGGAAGTAAAAGATTTTTTGGATTATGCGCACCCGCAAGACTAAAGCATGGGCCTTCGCTATGCACTCCGATCGCCCTTGCGCCCTGCGCCTCACTACATTGCCGGGAAAGATCACTTAAGGTTTGGGGCATTTCATTGGGTGGCATAGACATGATTGACGGTAAGAACCCGGTAACTCCAAAAGCTGGTAAAAGTTCTGAACTGTTGGCAACACAGCCAGGCTTTGGGTCAGTATAAAAATTTAGATCAAATCCGTGTTGAAGTAGGTCTATCATGCCAGGAAATACAATATGACCTCCTCCGTCGATTACTTTCCAATCGCCGCTTGTGGAGGTGTCTGGGTCTATAATGGCAGTGATATGATCGCCTGTGATCAATAAATTTTTACGCAATTGACCATTAGGCGTAACGATAGTGACATTCACCCACTTTTGATTAATTTGCATCGCCCCTACAATCTTGGTATGTTAGTATAGTAATATTGTAATGCTAATTGAAGCTGAAATTCAAGGCTAGAATTATGAAGCGTAGATGTGTTTGCATCACCGGCTCGACCCATGGAATAGGCTTTGGTATAGCAAAGGCTTTTGCAAAAGAGGGTGCGCGGCTTGTAATAAATTCCCATCAACCGGATACTGAAGCCGCTAATTACTTAGGTAAGCTGACGGAATGTCACTTTGTAAAAGCTGACTTGTCGAGCGTTGATGGTGCGCGCTCTCTTGTAGTCCAGGCCCATAAGACGTTGGGTAGGATTGATACACTGGTAAACAACGCTGGAACTTTTACTGATAAGGCGTTTGCGGAAATTGACGAGCCAATGTTTAATATTGCCTTCAACCTTAATGTTAAGGGCTATCTTTTTGCATCTCAGGCCTTTTCTGAACTAGTGCAGGAGGGGCATGAAAATGCTTCGATTATTTGCATTGGATCCACAAATTCTTTAGCTGCGGAAAAAAATAGTGTTATTTATGATAGCAGTAAAGGCGCAGTTTTGATGATGGTACGCTCCCTTTCGCTTTCTCTTGCTGAGCGTGGCATTAGGGTTAACGGAATTGGACCCGGGATTATAGAAACCCCGCTGACACAACCGGGACTTGATCACCCTGGCGTTCGTCGGGTTCTTGAGGCCCAAATCCCTCTTGGAAAGCTTGGTAAACCCGAAGATATTGGTGGGGCCGCAGTCTTTTTGGCTTCCGAAAAAGCTAGCTATATCTCGGGTCAAATGTTGTATATAGACGGCGGGATTGTTGCGCGGCAAATGTCATGGGAAGTTTCGTCTTGAGTAAAAAATTATCGCCGCGCCACCTGAATTTACGTTATGACCTATTCCGACGTTGGAAAACTGCTGGGTTAAGAGCGGGCGATAAAATAGAATCTCAGAATGAAATCACTAAATTCTGTGATTTTTCTATGATAACGGTAACTAAGACTTTGAAAGATTTAGAGGCAGACGGGATTATTCGCCGGCAAGTTGGCAAAGGGTCATTTCTGATCAAAACTCCTTGGGCTGCAGCTCACCAGCGGATTGGACTTTTTTATAACCGAGATATTGTTGGTGGGGGTATTTTTGATAATTCGTTTTATACTAGAATGGTTATCGCAGTTGAAAAAGGCGTAGTTTCGGATGGACATGAGTTCATTTTGGGCAGCTTCACCAATAATTCTATGCCCATCCATATAATGGATGCACTTGATTCAGTTATATTGACTGGCATGACCGAAGAAACGAGCGAGAAACTCCTCAAAGATACGACTAGTCAAGTCAGTCTATTTATAGATGTACTAAGGCAAGCGGAGAATTTTAATAGCTTCCGCATTGATTTTGGTGATGCGTTTGCAAATATGTTTCAAAATTTCAACGGTATGAGCTTAAGGTATTTATATCTAGATTCTGAAATTTCTTCAGCCGAGCAGGTATTGCGTTTGAAAAAGTTCAAAGATTCACACCAAAAAAATGATCCAGGATCGGAAATAAATATTATAAGTGTTAATCAGGAAATTGGAGTTAATAATACGGCTTTTCTTCATTCAGCCATCACTGAATTTCGACCCGATGTAGTTTGTGGATATTTGCATCGTGACTGGCATGAGACTATTTCTGGTTGGTCACACAAGAAAATTAAAATTTATGGTTTCCAAATAGATGCTCTGCGTCCAGGGTTTTCGGTAGATACGGATAAATGGATAAGACAGATTTTACCACTGCTTTATGAAAATCTTACCAACCGTAAATCATGCCCCATAAATCATATCTATAATGCGAGTTTTAACCCTTGAGCAGTAAGAGAGATCTATTAATGCTAAAAATTATCAATACAGGAGCCAAATCGAAATTACCGTTTACTCCAGCAATTATTGCTGGCGATTTCATTTATGTCTCTGGGCAGGCTTCGGTAGATCCTGATGATGGTGCCATTATTAAGGGAACTTTTGAAGAAGAAATGCGGCGATCAATTGAAAACATGCGTTCTATTTTAGAAGCGGGGGGGCTGTCATTGGATCACGTTATTAACGTTAAATCGTATGTGGCCGAACAAAGTGATCTTCCTGACTATAATAGAATATATGCTGAGTATTTTTCTCAACCCGTACCAACCCGTAGTACGATTATGGGAGTGCTGGGCACTATGCTTAAATTTGAGTTGGATTGTGTTGCTTACGTGCCTAACACTCGCCAAGAAGCATTGTAATTCAACTATGAAGATAATACCTGACCCATAGATAATGGTAATTATTCAGAATTGAAATCCGGTTATATTTTAATATATTCGTAGTGATGCTAGTTTTTAAATGGCGCGTTGATTCTGCGTGGAATTTCTAGAGCCCACTTTATGTTTACAAGTTTCGGAAAACTAGTTTCCCAAAACTATCAAAAGTGGCGGGCCGAGGGTTTGTACCTTCATGTATAACTCGGCTACACATGGGCCTGTCATAAATTTAGCGGCATTGGACAAACGTCTTATCTAAAAACGTAACTAAAAATAAGTTAATAAGCCATCAACTACATCATAATTTTCATCCACGATGGGAATAAATTGCCATTTGTCAAATGCTGTGCACGGGTGCGAGATTCCTGAACTAATCATGTCACCGACCTGCCAATTTGTGTCATGCGGAATTCTAACATAGGCGTGCTGGTCATTGGTGTTGAAAATCTCTGCCGTTCCGACTTCCAAAAATCCTTTTCCCGGGCGGTAGCGCTTTAAAGGAATAGGCAGGCCTGCATCATAAGGCATGTCGCGTTTGCCCATAGTGAGAAATGCCAGACCAGGCTCGGGTATCGACTGAACATAGGACCAGACCTCTAATGCTGGGCGAAATTTTTCCGTCCAGTGTCTTTCTGGGTTCATTCGTGCGAGCTCTTGAGCTTGACTGTAAGTTCCATGATCGTTGGTTATATAACAGCCACTACGCAAAACAACTCGTACAGGAATCGACAGGTTCAACGTGCTGAACCTTTCCGCTATCATATCAAAGTAGGCCGACCCCCCTCCGGTTAATATGAATTCTTTTTGTCCTTCGTAAATTGGTGGAGGGATATTTTTCACTATATCCAGTATAGTATCACAGTAAATTTCAACTATTTTTGAACTTTCTTCTAGCCTGGGAATAGCACCTTCAAAAGCAGCTATGCCTGCGAAGCTAAATTGATCCGGCATCTTTGTAATTTCGTCTATGAGCGATAGTGCCGCTGACTTATCACGCATTCCGGTGCGCCCACCCGATGCGCCAATCTCAACCAACAGGTTAATTGGACGCAATTGAGACATGCCTGCTAGATACCCGGACATATTTTGCAATTGATCTATCGAGTCAATAAAGCAAAAAAATTCAAATGACGGGTATTCATTCAACTCCTGAACAACTGAATGAATGTTGGATTTACCCACCAGTTGGTTAGCCAAAATGATACGCTTGATACCATAAGCCCGCATGACATGCATTTGACTGATTGTTGCAGCGGTTATACCCCATGCACCATGCTTTAATTGTTGCTCAAATATTTGAGGGCTCATCGTGGTTTTGCCATGTGGGGCCAATGATAGGTCGTGAGCTTTGAGGTAACGAGCAAATAGCTCTGCATTATAATCCAGGTTGCTACGATTTAAGACCATCAAAGGTAATGGCATATCTTCATTCAAAATATTCCATCCCTGTTTTGATATATCATCAAGAGCAAAGGCCGATGCGCAGCCAGGAATGCCTTTTGTCCGTCGATCTAGAATGGTTTTTTTAATTAAGCCTATATCCATGTTAAATTCCGTCAAACGCCCCCAACATTTCGTCCGCATACTTCGTAAGCGCCAAAACATCAGCACCAATGTTGAGTAAATTGTAGCCCATGTCCACATAGGGGGCGACCGAAGCAGGGTCAGCCACAGTGGCTGCAATCTTGTTGTGCTTTCGTGCTGCTGTCGCAACCTGTTTTCGCATACGGACAATCTCTGGATGGTTCAGTTGACCGGGTATGCCCATGGCAACAGACATGTCACCAGGACCAAAGAATAAGGCGTCAACTCCCTCCAATGCGGCAATTTGGTCAATATCATCCATGACCTCTGGATCTTCAATTTGGTACAAGGCAAAGCGTTCGCGATTTGCTGTTTCAAGATAGTCTTGAAATTCTACGCGTGTGAAGAGCGCATCATTGTTGCCGCCGTCCACCGGACGCTTTCCAACAGGCGCAAACTTTGTCATGTCACGCACGTTTATGGCATCAGCTAAGTTCATCACGTGCGGTACAATTAAGCCAGCCGCATCCATCTCTAACGGCCGGATGTAGTCGCTGTAGCTGCCACGGGACACACGCACGATAGCGTCTACATCGTAGATTTTTGCTGCACGAATTTGATGCTCCATCGATTCATAGCTACCAGAACAATGTTCACTGCAAAGCCAGATTGCATCTGGTTGCGCCATCGCAAAAATCTCAGCTACTTTTGCATCGTTGGTGTTCAGTTTTAGTACACGAGCAACTTTGCCATCGCGAATGGTGCGCAAAACCCGACTTTCACGCATTCTATAGTCAGAAGGTTTACCAGCGGAATATTGTTCTTGTGACATGATTTTCCTCGTTCAATAAAGATGATTATTTGGCGGTGTAACCGCCGTCGACCGGAATATTAGTTCCAGTAATGTATGCAGACGCGTCAGAAGCCAAAAATATAATTGCGCCCTTCAGATCAGTATCGTTGGCCATACGTCCTAATTGCGTTCTGGCGGAATAATTAGCAATAAACGGGGCCGGTTGGCCAGCTTCGTAGCCACCCGGCGAAAGACAGTTAACGCGGACATTTTCGGGGCCAAGGACGCTTGCGGCCCAGCGGGTAAAATTGATCATACCACCTTTTTCGAAGAAGTAGATTGGCGAAGGGTCTGGCATCATGTCAGTGCCCAGGTAGTTATCCATTTCTACGCCGACAATACCCATCATTGAACTAATATTGATGATCGATCCTGACTTTTGTGCTTTCATGTTCTGTGCGAAAAGATAGGTAATCTTGAATAATGCAGAGGCATTGACGTGAAGGCTGATGTCATAGGCATCCAAGTCATGCGCCCACCCATCATGCGCAGACCGCGTGACCGCGTTGTTTACCAAAATATCGCATGTTCCACATTTTTTTATGATATCATCGTGAACTTTCTCAATGGATGCGTCCAAGGAAAGGTCAAGGTGCATCGCGGTCACATCATAGCCGCGATCGCGCAGCTTTTGCGCGACTGCTTCCAGTGCTTCGATCCCGCGCGACGCAATGAAGGTTTTTGCGCCAGCTTCAGCCAGCGCCTCAACAATTTGGCGTCCGTAAAGTCCGGCTCCACCAGTAACAAGCGCAATTTTTCCTTTGAGTGAAAATGTATTTAGAACTGACACGGTGGTTACTCCAAATCTTTCAAGTAAATTGTCTTTCCGCCTTGTTCGCGGCTTTCAATGCCAGCGATGACAAGTTGCATAAGCTCACGGGTTTCTTCCCAGGGTACGGGTGGGGTACCCAACCGCAAATAATCAACAAAGGACGTCAGCTGGGCTTTGAAGGCGTAGAAACTGTCAGCCATCCGCAGCTGCACACCTCCATGCGTACCGGCAAGCGTCATCATTCCGGCTCCCCCCGCCAGATTATAAATGTTGACTAGATTGATATCGATGTTGTCGCGATGGCTCAGGTGCAAAATATTTCGCTCAACGTGACCTGTATTCTGGACAGAGATGAAGCCTGGTCCAACGATTGGATAGACTGCCTCCAATGAGTGTATTCCATAGGTTTCCCAACTCTTGGCCATCGTGAAGTTAACATATTCTAGTTTACCCAGCTCATGCGTCGCCTGGTGGTACGGCGCGAATTCTTTTGCGAAGCGCATCGCAGAAGAGCTAATCAACGGATGGCCAGCATTCACCCAATCTGAAAATATGGCTAAGTCACGCCGAGTGTTACACAGTGGTTTGTCGACAAAAATCGGTATGCCCGCTTCAACGAACGGCCGGCAACGCTCGACGTGCTCTTCGCCTTTGTCTGTGGCAACGAGCACCGCGTCGACGTTGCCTATGACATCTGTTGCGTTGGATACTATAGTATCAATCTTGGCAACCTTAGCGACCAATTCCGCGTCCGCTGGATCATCTGTCCAAACATGCGTGACCTCCGCACCAGCAATCCCAAGAGTGTGGGAGGGTTGTTTGGAAATATAATCACGAATAGCGGGATAGGGGCATTGTGCCAATGCCACCGCATCGTAACGACCATTAAGAATGATACTCCAAGAATACGGGTGACCGTTTCCCTCGGTCATGCCCAGCATTGCCAGTTTAATTGGAGCGCTTACTATTGGAAATTTTGGCATCCCTATTTTTATACTCACCATGCGGTCCATCCACCATCGATAGGAAGTGTCTGCCCAGTGATGTAGCTTGCCGCGTCTGATAATAAAAAAGCAACTGGGCCGGCAGTCTCATGATTCTGGCCAACACGCCCAAGCATTGTATCACGTGCAAGGTTTTTGATGAATTCATCTGGTAAATTCAGTTTTTCAACATTTGGGAAGGGGCCAGGCGCAACTGCATTTACACGAATGTTTTGGGGGCCGAAATGAGATGCCAGATAGCGTACCATCTGAATCATTCCCGCTTTTCCAGCCCCGTATTCGATTGGGTTTCGCGTAAGGCCGTGGGGATAGTTGGCCTGGTTGGGAGAAACCAGGCCAAACATGGATGAATACATAACAATACTTCCCGCACCCTCCATATACTTTGCAACTTCACGAGCCATCAGGAACGGGCCCGTAAGGTTAAGATTGTTAGCGAGATCAAAATCGTCACTGGTCAAGTCTTGGATTTCTTTTCCAGAGGCGCCTGATGTTGCGTTGACCAACCCATGTAACCTGCCAAAGTAATTCACACTGGCAGTTACATAGTCAACGATTGATGTTTCGTTTCCTATATCAAGTGGCAAGCCAATAACCCTGGCATCGGGTGAATTGGCACAGATTGATTTGATGGCTTGATCCAATTGTTCTTGATTAGTGTCACCGATGCAAATGTTTGCACCTTCAGCGACGAGAAGTTTGCAAAGAGGTACGCCCAGATATCCAGCCCCTCCAGCAATCAATATCGTTTTTCCTTTTAGGCTTTTCAAAGGTCCAATCCCACTCAATAGACCAGCTCAATAATTCTGCGTTCATTCCATGACTGCTTAGCGGAAAGTGCAAGCCGAAGGTTCAATTCTGCGTCTTCCAGTGTAGCCAAATGGCACGGCCCACCTTCCAGTGCATCCATCATATAATTAGCTTGCATTGCAAAGCGCGCTTGATGCGCTTCCATAGGTGCCAAGCCATCCATGAAGTCACGAGTTTGGGCAGGAGTAGCTGCATCGCTGTTGCGATAGATCAATTTAGAATGGTCGAGCATTAAATTGCCAGTCGTACCTATAAATTCTTGCTGGTTAGTGTTTGGCTTTTGAAATTGGTTAATAACGACGTTTGCCATGGCCCCACTTTCAAAACGGACGTTGATCAGACACGTGTCTTCAGTCTGTGTACCTTGCAGGACCAACCGGTCATACATGCAACTGACATTCTTAGGTCTACCTACTATCCAGATCAGCATGTCAAACAAATGGCTTGCCGCATCTAGAATTGCACCACCACCCATCTCAGGCCTTGCATAGTATGTAGATCGAAAATCAGGTCGATATTTTGGAAACTCTTGAGAAGAATTCATATAAACGAGTTTTAAGTCACCAATTTTTTTGGCCTGAATATCGCAGTGCAACTGCTGTAACTCGTCCGCTACCCGCCGCGTAAACCCCACCCGAGCAAGTAAGTTTTTGGCCCTCACTTTTTCAAGGACAACGTGAACACCTTCCATAGAAACAGACAATGGTTTTTCGACCATAAAAGGTAGGTCTGCGGCGATACACTTTGTCATCAGGGGCAGATGGGTATGGGCGGGTGCGCATATGACGGCTAAATCAAATGAGCTTAAATCTGCCTGATCTATTTCCTGATATTTATTGGTCAATGCAAATTTTTGGGCCATATCAGCGCGCTTTTTATCATCTGGCTCGACAACAGAAAGTCTGGCACGCCCAGTTTGGGTGTAGCCCTTGATATGTCTCAGTCCAATGCCGCCGGCACCAATAATCAGCACGTTATGGATGAAGTTCTCCTAGCATTTTTTAATTTAAAATCAGTTTAACAGAAGTTTGACTTTTAGATATAACTGGTTATCATGTTAATATGATATTGTTGTATGTCAATCAATATGACATACTAAATTTTAGGCAGGGTAATGAGGTCTTGGGGGCGGATTAGTGCATAAAAATAAAAGTGATGAAGACGTTCTTAGTCGCTGTAAATCGCAGCTTTCTACAGCTGTTATTGCTGACGCTCTCGATTCTTTTGGACTTCACAATCAGGTTTTGCGCCCAGGACTTGTTGCATTGGACACGTCACAGATTCTGTGCGGTTTCGCCCGCGTCGGCCTATATATGCCTATTTATCACGACGACGAAGATGTCCGTGTATATGAACAAGAAATTGCACTTGTTGATAGCCTTCTTCCGGGTGAAGTGGCAGTGCTCGTTTGCCATGGAAACCTTCGGATCTCCCCTTGGGGGGAGCTATTATCTGAAAGGTCAACGCATCTTGGTGCGGCTGGTTGCCTGACAGATGGATGTGTCCGTGATTCTCCACAAATTAGGAATTTGGGTTTCCCAGTCTATGCCGGTGGAACAAATCCTTCAGACACCAAGTATCGTGGAAAAATGATGATGTCAGATGTCCCTGGTGAGATTAATGGAGTTTCAGTTTCACGAGGTGACCTAATATTTGGTGATCCAGATGGGGTCGTCATCGTACCGTCTGATTTCGTGGACAGGGTCGTGGAAAAAGCACTTATTAAAGTAAGCACAGAAAATACAGTGCGCGATGAAATTCGTATGGGCGAGGCGCTAGTGGATATTTTTGAACGCCACAAAATTCTTTAAATTTGATATCTAAGATGGAGGGTAGTTAAATATTATTTTGGATAAAAACTGAGGGTCAAGGAGCTAGTTTATGATATTTTTGGTCGACCAAAGATGACTATATTGCCTCCAAAAATCGCTTATGGTCTGCTAGATACTTATAATTCTGAGGGGATTTAAGTAAATGGCGGCGGATGGCACAGCAACAAATATAGCTAGCGAATTGGCGAGCGATGTCCATAGCGGGCTGTTGCGTCCCGGTGACATGTTTCCCTCGGAACGTAACCTATGTGAACGATTTGGCGTTGGCCGGAGTATTGTCAGAGACGGAATGACCATTTTGCATGGTATGGGTCTCGCCGATCATACCAAGGGAACCCGTCCGCGTGTAGCAATTCCCACATTGTCACGTGTGATGCTTGGTGCGTCTGACGCTGCCCAGTATTTTTTTAAAGATAATGAAGGCCGCGCGCATTTACAGCAAGCTCGGCTCTTCCTTGAAACAAGCATGGTGCAGTATGCAGTTCAGAACGCCTCAAATGCCCAAATTGCAAAAATGGTTGGTGCCGTAGAAGAATGCGACGCGAACTTGGATAATATTGCCAGTTTCCGGAGTGCGGATGTAAAATTCCACAGCGCATTGGCCGAAGTACCAGGCAACCCAATTTTTGTAGCCCTGCATGAGACGTTTGTGGATCGCTTAATGAAGAGAGCTCCAATTAAGGATAACCATTTGGCCCACAATCAAATCAGCAACGAAGGGCATAAAAAAATTATTTCGGCTATTTTAGCCAAAGACACAGGTGCCGCAGTTCAGTTTTTAACGGAACACTTAGTGCGAAATAATGAAACGTTTTTACATCGTTCTCTCATCAACAAGATTCTAAAAACTTAACAATACCAGGCTAATAAGCCATAACCAACGGAGGAAGTAATGTTTGATAAAATTTTAGGAGTTGCGCTCGCAGCGGCCTTGCTTAGTGCGGGACCAAACCTTGCGACAGCGCAGGCCATTAACAGCGAACCACTGTCGGATCCCCGAGTTCGTCAGGCGATTGCATATGCAATTGATATGGATACGATTGTTGAGACCCTTTTCGAGGGCAAGGCGATTGCCGCTGACAGCATGTTGCCTAATGGACCGTTCAAGCCTGACGGTTTAAACCCGTACGCCTATAACCCGGACAAAGCGCGTGAGCTTTTAGCCGCTGCGAACTGGGACTCCAGCCGAGAACTGGATATGGTTTATTACTACGGCGACCAACTGACCGCTGACCTGATGGCCACTTTACAGGCTTATCTGGGCGATGTCGGTGTCAAGATGACGTACCGAAAATTGGAAGGCGATGTCGGCGCACAACTTACAACAAGACCAACCAATCCGGTCGATGGCACTTCCAACATTGCCTGGGATTTGGGCTACGGTGCTGCCGCGGCAACAGCTTTGCAGGAATATTATAACCCTTACAAAACCGGCGGGACCTCTCACACGCCAAGCGACCCAGCATTGGATGGCATGATTGATGCAATCAATGCGACGGCCGATCCGGACAAACAGCGCCCTGCCTATTTCGAGCTTCAAAAGTACTGGAACACGAAATTAGACACTCTCCCTCTCTACTATCAGCAACTCTTTATTTATGAGAGTAAAAAGCTTAACCGGAACGGTGGTAGCTATGGTAACGAACAGTACAACTATGATGCTGACATCGTTAATTGGACAATGGAGCCTGACGCAAACGGCAAACAAATCATGCGAACAAACACAGCGCCTCCGCAATTTTTCGAACTTCCATGGGCAAACCTAGGTATTTGGATCACCTCGAAAGTTGTCTTTGATAAAATGTTATCTGCAGACGGGTCTCTCTCTGTTAATGGCGGTCAGCTTGCTGAAAGCTATTCAGTTGGTGCAGATGGTATGTCCGCCAGCTTTACTCTTCAGGACGGTCTTACATGGCATGATGGTTCGGCTTTGACCGTTGGCGATGTTGCATGGAGCATCAAAACAGCGTTGCGGGTTCCACAAATTCATGCGGTTGTAGAAAACACGTTCACTTCCATAGAAGGTGGCCAAGCCTATCGTGATGGAGATGCAGATGATATCAGCGGGATTTCGACGGATGGCAACACAATCACGTTGACCATGTCCAAACTTGATCCAAATATGCTGTTGACGTTTACTCAGTTTGCAATCTTGCCTGAGGCACATCTTGGTGACGAAGACCCGTTGCAATTGCAGCAGTCATCGTTCTGGCAGAAACCGATTGGGTCTGGTCCGTTCAGAATCGAAGAAGTTCAGATGAACGACTTTGTGCGTTACGTTCCATTTGAAAACTATCACGGCGGAGTTGCTAAGATCGACGAGATCATTGCGACCCCCAGCCTTGATGGCGACGGTAACTTGTTGAAAAACGCTGGCGCTGGACAAATGGACTATGGCTTTACCAAAAATGTTGCAGATGTAGCCGCACTTGAAGCAATGGACCACATGCGGGTTATTGCAGCCGACATTCCGTACACACGGATGATATGGTTCAATAAGTTCCCCCGTAAGTAATTAGGGTGATCCAAGAATAGGGGGCGCAGCGCGTGTTGCGCCCCCAGTCGAACTACTTCTTAAAAATATGGAAAGCTAAACATGCTTATATATATTATTCGTCGTGTTCTGATTTTTATCCCTATGCTTTTGGCGATTAGTTTTCTGGTCTATGGTGCTTTAGAACTGACGCCTGGCGATGCTGTTTCCGCATTGATCAACCCCGAAGTCTCCGGTCGCCTGACCGAAGCCCAGTTCAACGAATTGCGTGAAGCTTATGGTTTGAACAAGTCTTTTCTCGCGCGATACGGAATTTGGCTCGCCAATGTCTTTCAGGGCAATTTCGGGCATTCCCTAGCGGGCGGCGTACCGATTTCAACGATATTTCTGGACAGATTGCCTGCGACGCTAGAGCTGTCAGTGGTTGCCCTTTTGTTTTCCACTATTATGGGCTGCATCCTTGGTACATTTAGCGCTCTCAAGCGTGGCTCGATTGCCGATAGCAGCCTTACTGTGGTTGGTATGTTGGGTGTATCGATCCCTGAGTTTTTCTTTGGTTTGGTTGCCCTTTTGATATTTGCACTGAATTTGGGTTGGCTGCCTGTCGGCGGTCGCCTTTTGCCTGGGTATGAATCAATCTGGGATCGGGTTCCCCACATAATTATGCCTGCTATGGTCCTATCATTGATGATGACTGCCGGTGTGATGCGTTACGCGCGTTCGTCAATGCTGGATGCGTTGAGTAAAGAATTTATAAAGACGGCGCGATCAAAGGGTCTACCAGAATGGCGCATCAACTTGATGCATGGATTTCGCGTAGCTCTGACGCCTGTCGTGGTCCTCATCGGGTTCCGCCTTCCTTTGCTGATCGGTGGCTCAGTGATTATCGAGCAGGTCTTTCAATGGCCTGGAATTGGCAATGCGTTTATCGCAGCAGTTCGCGGCTCTGACTATCCACTGGTGATGATGATCGCCCTGTTTTCTGTATTTTCCGTGCTGCTGGCTAGTTTAGTAATTGACGTGCTGACGGCTTTGATCGATCCGCGCGTTCGATTAAATTAAGGGGGCACTAAATGGTTTCGCGTTCACTTAACAAAAAATTCGATAAAATTCTGGCTCGTGAAGAGGCGGGAAATTTAACTTCCAAGACTGGGAATAGATCTCTGAGGAAAATGATGAATAATCGTTTGGCGATTGTCGGTCTGATCTTGTTCAGTATCATCCTTTTCACCGCAGTTTTTGCACCGCTGATAACCAGCGCTGATCCAATGAAGATTAACCTTCGTAATATGTCGCAACCACCATCGTGGGAACATTGGTTTGGCACCGACAAAACTGGTCGTGATGTTCTCGCGAGGGTCCTTTATGGCGGTCGGGTTTCAATTCTTGTGGGTCTGGGGAGCGGCATCATATCTGCAATTATTGGCGTTCTGATTGGAGCCTACACTGGATACAAGGGTGGGTGGCTGGATGTAATCGCTTTGCGTGTGTCCGAATTATTCATGTCTTTCCCGCAAATCATTCTGGTACTGCTGTTGGTCTCGATCATCGGTCAAAGCCTGATCAATCTGATGATTATTTTCGTTCTCACCGGATGGGGAGGTATGTATCGAATGGCGCGGGCCCGAATGCTTTCCCTCCGCGAGGAAGAATTCGTGCAAGCCTTGCAAAGCTTCGGTCTGTCAACTCCAGTTATTTGCTACAAACATATCCTGCCCAATGCCTTGGGCCCGATCATGGTGAACATTACGCTGTCGACTGCAGCCTTTATTTTGGCCGAGGCTGGCCTAAGCTTCCTGGGTTTAGGTGTGCCTGCTCACATTCCGACCTGGGGCAATATCTTAAATGTCGCTCAGGAAATCCGCGTTTTGCAGAATTACTGGTGGATGTGGTTACCAGTAGGCGCGGTTATTTCGCTTTTTGTTCTAAGTGTTAATTTCATCGGGGATGGTTTGCGTGATGCAACCGACCCGTCGCAGCAGGGTTAGTATTATGCAATCAGCACATGACATAGCGCTCAGCGTCAAAGACCTGAAAACTTATTTTTACACCAACAATCGCTGCAATAAAGCGATCAACGGCGTATCTTTTGAAATCCGCAAGGGCAAGACATTATGCGTTGTGGGCGAAAGCGGTTGTGGGAAAAGTGTAACTGCTTCAACTATCATGCAATTGCTGCCAGCACTTTCCCGTATCGAGCAGGGACAAATTACATACCACAGCGACAACGGCGACGTTGAAATTGAAAAGCTAAAACGCGACGGGCAAGAAATGCGCGCAATTCGCGGCTCTGAGATTGCGATGATATTTCAGGACCCAATGACCGCGCTGAACCCAGTTTATACAATTGGGTTCCAGATTGGCGAAAGCCTGAAATATCACACTGATCTGAATTCCAAAGAAATCCGGGAAAAAACCATCGATCTGCTCCGCGATATGGGAATATCGCTTCCCGAAATGAGAGTTGACGATTATCCGCACGCATTTTCTGGCGGAATGCGCCAGCGCGCGATGATTGCGATGGCCATGTCCTGTAATCCAAAGATCTTGATCGCCGATGAGCCTACGACCGCACTTGACGTCACCATTCAGGCGCAGATTTTTGAGTTAATGGAAAAGCTTAAGACTGAACACGAAACGGCGATCATGCTGATCACCCATGACATGGGCGTGGTGGCAGAATTGGCAGACGACGTTGCGGTCATGTATATGGGTAACATTGTAGAAGCTGGAACCGTAGACCAGGTTTTGCGTAATCCTGTACATCCATACACTCGTGCGCTGCTTGATTCCATTCCAGTTTTGGGCAAGGGTAAAGACCAGATTATTTCACCTATCTCCGGCTCAACCCCTGACCCTTATAATCGTCCTATTGGTTGTCAGTTTGCCCCACGCTGTTCTTATAAAACCGACGTATGTGACGTGATGCCCGAAGAGGTTAATGTGGACAAAACGCGCCGTGTAATGTGCTGGCATTATAAGGAGTTATTGCCAAATGGGGGATGATGATCACATACTCAGATTGCGTGGGGTCAAGACCTATTTTCCTGTAAGGGCAGGTCTTCTGAAGCGTACAGTTGGACACGTGAAGGCCGTCGATGGCGTTGACCTCGATGTTCGTCGTGGAGAGGTTTTGGGCTTGGTAGGCGAGAGCGGTTGCGGTAAGACGACCTTGGGCAAGTCGATTTTGCGGCTAGTTGAGGCGACGGAAGGTGAAATTTCTTATTCGTCGGGCGACGAAAAAACCAATCTGGCGACTTTAAACAACGAAGAGATGGTCCCGTTCCGCAAACGCCTTCAGATCGTTTTTCAAGACCCTCACTCATCTTTAAATCCTGCCTTCACGATATTTGGATCGCTTCAGGATCCATTGAAAAAATATGGGGTGAAAACTAAAAAAGAGCGACGCAAAATCATAGGTGACCTGTTAGAAGCTGTTAACATGCGCCGTGAATACATGGACCGCTATCCGCACGAGTTTTCTGGCGGCCAGCGTCAGCGGATCGGTATTGCCCGGGCTCTGAGCGTCGAACCCGAACTGATTGTCTGCGACGAGGCGGTCAGTGCGCTTGATGTTTCTATCCAAGCACAAGTTCTTCAGTTGTTGATGAAGCTGAAAGAAGAACGAAACCTGACCTATATTTTCATCACCCACGATCTTAGCGTCACGGAATACATTTGCGATCGGATCGCGGTTATGTATCTTGGGCGCATTGTCGAATTGTGCCGATCCGAGGATCTGTATTCGAATACGATGCACCCCTACACAGAGGCGCTTCTGTCGGCCATCCCAGTGGCTGATCTAGACAAAAAAACCAAACGAATCGTCTTAGAGGGCGATGTGCCAAGCCCGGTTAACCCACCGAGCGGCTGTCCGTTTCACCCAAGATGCCCCAAGGCTTTCGACAAATGCAAATCTGATGTGCCCGCCCTCAAACGCTACCTTGTTGATGGGCACGACCATTTTGCATCCTGCCACCTAATTGAAATTCCTGAAACCGCATAGATGGTCGGCTGCTACATCCTGAAACCCATACGATCCAAATAGCCATCAACGGAGAATATAATGCCCAAATTTGATCTGAGCGATGCAAAAGGTGTTATTCCAGCGCTGATTACACCCTTTGATGAAAATGAGAAATTTGACGAAAGTCGGATGCGAAATTGCATCGACTTTTTGATCGATAGAGGCGTCGGCGCACTTTATACAACCGGAAGCACCGGTGAGACGTTCTTGATGTCACCTGATGAACGTGCACTTGTCGTTGAAGTTGTCGTTGATCAGGTTGCAGGGCGAATTCCAGTGATAGCCCATGTGGGTGCAATTGGGACCCATCTGTCAGTCGACCTAGCCCAAAGAGCGCAGGCTGCTGGTGTAGACGCGATATCCTCTGTGCCGCCTTTTTATTGGCCTTTTACACCCGATCAGGTAGTTAATTATTATACAGACCTGACCAAATCGACCGACCTGCCCATGGTGGTTTATAATATACCTCTTGCTGGCGTGTTGGCCTTTGACCAGATCTCAAGACTTGCTGCCATTCCGGGTGTTGGCGGAATTAAATACACGGGACCAACGGTATTTGATTTTTTACGCATTAAGGAAGAAATCGGCGCGGACTTTCGTATTTTTTCCGGGTCTGATGAATTGGCAATGGCTGGTCTGGGGTTTGGTGCGGACGCAATCATCGGGTCCTTTTACAATTTGATACCTGAGGTTTTTATTGCTCTTTTTGACGCCGTCGCCAAGAATGACATAGCCCTTTCTAAAGAGTTGCAGGCAACGGCGAACGCGATCATTTTCTTTTCGCTGAATTATTCGGCGACCGCCGTGATCAAGCGCGGTATGGCATGGCAAGGGGCGGATGCAGGGTATTGTCGAAGGCCATTTGACAATTTTTTCACTGAGGATGACGAGAACACTCTGAAGTCCGAATTTCGTAAACTTAAGCTGGATAGAAATCTTAAAGGAGTTAAATTTCTGGAGGCTCTTGGAAATGGGTAAGGGTCAACGCCTCTACACAAAAGCTAAGATCCTCATCCCCGGAGGGAATATGCTATTATCCAAACGTCCCGAAATGTTTTTGCCAGACCAGTGGCCCGCATATTATAGTCGCGCTAAGGGCTGCAGCGTCTGGGATTTGGACGGCGCAGAATATATTGATATGTCTATCATGGGCGTTGGGGCCAACGTACTTGGTTATGCCCACCCCAAGGTTGACGAGGCTGTTGGTAATGTTATCAAAAATGGAAACCTTTCAACACTGAATGCCCCTGAAGAAGTTGAGCTTGCCGAGCGTTTGGTTGACTTGCACCCGTGGGCAGATATGGTCCGATTTGCTCGCACAGGCGGCGAGGCTAATGCCATAGCTATTAGAATAGCCCGCGCCTCAAGTGGCAAGGATAATGTTGCAATTTGCGGGTATCATGGGTGGCATGATTGGTACTTGGCAACTAATCTATCCAGCGGCACAGAACTAGATAGCCATTTATTACCTGGGCTAGAGCCTAATGGCGTGCCGCGAGACCTGAGTGGAACTATTTTCCCTTTTAAGTACAATGATTTAAATAAACTTAAGCATCTGTTAAAAGAAAAAAATATTGGCGTGATAAAGATGGAAGTGATGCGGAATCACCTTCCTGAAAACAATTTTTTGCAAAAGGTTCGAGATCTAGCGACAAAAAATAATATCGTGCTAATCTTTGATGAATGTACATCCGGATTCCGCCAAAATTTTGGAGGATTGCATAAGGTTTTTAATGTATCGCCCGATATTTCTGTTTTTGGTAAGGCTCTGGGAAACGGTTATGCGGTCACTGCGGTAGTTGGTAAGCGCGATGTTATGGAGGCTGCTCAGTCAACCTTTATTTCGAGCACTTTTTGGACCGAACGAATTGGATCTGCCGCTGCTCTCGCAACGCTAGCGGTCATGGAAGATGAAAACCCATGGTCCTATATTATTAAAACTGGAGAGAATATTACGGCACGTTGGAAGGAACTTGGCCTAAAGTATGATCTTTCTATTAAAACTAGTGGCCTACCATCTCTTACAAGTTTTATATTCAATGGTCCAAATGCTCAGGCTTATAAAACGTTAGTCACGCAGGAGATGCTTAAGCAGGGTTTCTTGGCAGCTAACAGCGTTTATGTATGCACCGCGCACACACCAAATATTGTTGATAAATATTTTCAAGCCTTGGAACCAATATTTGCAATAGTCGGGGAATGCGAACAGGGACGTGACGTCTTGAAGTTGTTGGATGGTCCACTCGCTCATAACGGTTTTAGTCGGTTGAATTGAGTTAAGCGCGGAGAAATTAAAAGTATGAATGATAGGTTCGTCCACATTTCAGGAACGCTAGTGCCGGAATCTGAAGCAAAAATTTCTATTTTTGATAGTGCCGTTATGCTGGGTGATTCACTTACTGAATCTACGCGGACGTTTGCACATAAACCGTTCAAGCTGGAGGAACATATTGAGCGACTATATAAATCGCTTAAGGTAACACGAAGTAATTTAGCTTACGGTAAAGATGAGATGCTGAGGATATCTCTAGAGGTTTTGGAGGCTAACCTACCTACATATGGCAGTAATCAAGATTGCTGGTTAGTCCATAATATTTCTAGTGGCCTTTCGGTTGCTGGAGCTGACCCGACACTCAAGGGTAAGCCGACGGTGATGATTTTCACTCAGCCGATGGATTTGCGCAGTTGGGCATCATTTTATGCCAACGGGTGCCATGCAGTCACGTCTATGAGTCGGGTAATTCCGGCTCAATCTATTGATGCACGAATTAAAAATAGAAGTCGTATGGCATATACGCTGGCGGAAACTGAGGTTAAACTCGTCGACCCACTAGCTCAGGGCGTCATTCTAGATATCTATGGTAATGTAGCTGAAAATAAAGGTGGGAATATTTTTATTGTAGTAGATGGAGTGCTGAAAACTCCAACTACTGATAATTGCCTGGCCGGAATAACCCGTGAAACTACATTACAGTTAGCGTCGAAACTTGGAATAAAATCTCTGGAAACCACTCTACAGCCTTACGATCTCGCAACTTCTGATGAGATGTTTTTCACCAGTACGCCATACTGCATTATGCCTGCTACAAGGTTTAATGGGATTAGTGTGGGCAGCGGAAGCGTTGGTCCGATTACGAAAAAATTATTGAAAGCTTGGAATGAGTTGGTTGGAATTGATATTATTCAGCAAGCACAAGACCAACTTTCGAGCAATGCGTGACCGGACAGTTTGAGAGGTTAAAAATGGATACTAGTGGAGTTAACTCAAAACATACAAAAAATGCTCCTCCTAGCGGTATTTGGGGAGCAGTTTTGTTGCCTATAAATTCTTCTGGTTGTATCGACTGGGGTGCCCTGGTCGAGGAAATTGAAATCTTGTGTGGGAGTAATCTTTCTGGCGTTTACTCCAATGGAACCGCTGGAGAGTTTTATAATCAGACTGATGCAGAGTTCGAAAAAATATCAGGCATCCTTTCTGACGCAGCAAAGAAATTTAACATGCCTTTTCAGATTGGTGTGAGTAATTCTAATCCTCGTGTTGCCCGCTTCCGATTAAAACAGGCGGTCGATCTTTCGCCAAATGGCATTCAGTTCACTTTGCCTGATTGGTGGCCGCCTTCATCATATGAAATTAAAACGTTTGTAACTGGCATGCAGGAGGTCTGTGAAAATATGCCACTCGTGCTATACAATCCACCTCATAGCAAAGTAAAAATATCGTTGCGCGATATAGCCGAACTACGCGAATTGGCGCCAAGCTTAGTCGGTGCAAAATTAGCGGGCGGGGATAATAAATGGTATGAAGAACTACAAAATACGCTGCCTGACTTTTCGGTCTTTGTCCCTGGCCATAAGGTTGCGTTCGGGCGGCCGCTTGGAGCTGAGGGATCTTACTCCAATATGGCCTGCCTAAGCCCAAATGGCGCAGTACGTCATTGGCATCTTATTAATTCCAATTTGGAAGTTGCAGTGGAATTAGAGTATCGTACAAATCGATTTTTTGAACAGTATATTTTTCCGCTTTCTAATAAAGAGACACTATCTAACCAAGCACTTGATAAGCTTTTGGCCGCCATTGGAGGATGGGGCCCGGTTGGGCCTAAACTATTGTGGCCATATGCGTCCGCAGGCGCCAGTGATGTTGTCAGAATATCAAAGGCGGCCCGTTCCGAATTGCCTGAGTACTTCTAAGTGGTTCTAAGCTTAACCAAATAATTTGGAGTATATTAGATGAGTGAATTCGATTTGACAGATCTCGACAGACGTATCTGGCTTGATGAACTTGAGGACTTCGTACCACAACGTGTTCTGGATGTTCATACCCACATCTATCGTTGGGCGTTCGATCTTGATCCTAATAAATCTACGGGGCCGAGGGCCTCAGGAATAGGTGCATATTTCCCAGAGGTAACATGGGAACTAGCCGAAAAAGTTGATAAAGCTTTGTTGCCTGGCCGAACTATGGAGCGTTTGGCTTTTCCTTTCCCCTTTCCTTATCCATGTGATTTTGAGGCGTCAAATACCTACGTTGCTGCGGAGACTTCGAAAGGGAACGCGTCGCGTGGCTTGATGCTTGTTAATCCCGGGATGAGTGCGTCTGACATTGAAGGTACTATAGAGCGTACAGGTCTTATTGGATTTAAGCCTTACCGTTTCTATTCGTCGACAGGGGATGCAGTTGAATGTCGGATAAACGACTTTCTGCCTGAGCACCAGATAGCTGTGGCTGACCGACTAGGTTTAATCATAATGATGCATCTTTCCAAACGTGATGGGATTGCCGATCCACACAATATTGAAGATATTAGGCGTCTGAGTGAAAAGTACCCAAACGTTAAATGGATCCTAGCCCATTGTGCACGCAGCTATTCCGCTTGGGCGATCGAAAAGGCAGCAACTCATTTGCGCGGATTACACAACGTTTGGTACGATACCTCTTCGGTATGTGAGTCTGACGCCCTGGATGCTCTGTATACTGGTGTAGGTATTGATCGAGTAATGTACGGATCCGATGATATGATTGGGCCGATGCGTGGCAAGTATATCACGTTTGGTAAGGCCTGGAGTTATCTTAGCCCCAGCAACCATTCTCTGAGCTTAGTCCATTGCGACTCCCAAATGACTTTTATTCGTTATGAGCAGCTTAGAGCTATGAAGCGTGGGGCACGTCAGATTGGATTATCTACGGCACAGCGTGAAGCGCTATTCTACGGAACTGCACGGACCTTGCTAGATTCTTGTAGGTTAACTTTGTCGCAGTAGAACTGATCATGTCATACAAAAATATTAAAGTTAGCACGGTGGCCATGTAGATTTATTTTCGATACCAATCCTTTAGACCACAGGGTAAAATATTGATTAAATGTAAGGAATTATATTATGAAGCGCTCTGAAATTAATAATATTATTAGGCAATCTGATGATTTTATTAAGTCATTTGGGTTTTGTCTGCCACCATTTGCATATTGGAGCGTTGACCAATTTAGGGCCCAAAAAACGGCAGCACATGCAATAATTGAGGCTGGATTAGGTTGGGATATTACGGATTATGGTGCGGGTGATTTTGATGCGCTAGGATTGTTTTTGTTCACCACCCGCAACGGTTCTCAAGCGGATCTGAGCGCTGGCGGGGGCATGTGCTACGCTGAGAAGATCATGATCTCTCGGCATGATCAAATTTCCCCAATGCACTGTCATGTTTTGAAAACAGAAGACATCATAAATAGGGGTGGTGCTACTTTGGCAGTAGAGATGTTTGAAAGTGATCTTGAGGGAAACCCATGCACCAGCTCCACTGTTAAAGTTATGTCTGACGGAATACTGAACGAATTTGTGCCTGGGGGTATCTTGCGGTTGGAGCCAGGGGCCAGTGTGACGCTTCGGCCAGGAAACTGGCACAAGTTTTGGGGTGAAAAAGGCGATGTCCTGATCGGTGAAGTCTCGGCAGTTAACGACGACAACACCGACAATATTTTTGCTGATCCTATTGGTCGCTTCTCAACTATAGAAGAAGATGAAGTGCCTTTGCATTTACTAGTTCCGGATTATGATGTGTTCTTGGCAGATTGATGTTACTTTAACTAGCCCTTTGGCAGCGCTAATACCGCTTCGATCTCTTCTTGCACTTTGGGATCACCAGATGATTTACGCAGTGAAAGATCCTCAAGGGGTGTTGTCAGACAAACTTGAACACCCGTAAAAGGCACATCAAGTCAATCCTCATGCGGCAAAGAAATTGAACCACTCCGTGAGGGCTTTGTCAGATTAAACTTTCTTTAAGCGGGCAGGGCTAATTTATAAGCGTCTTGTCAATGACAAAACACTCCCCATCTCGCTACTTTAAAACCAGCCCTGAAGTCATTCGTTTGGCGGTGATGTTTATATAGGCCGAGGCCATACAATCCTGCTTGAATGGGAAATGACAAAAAGGAGGACCATGAAACTAAGACGCTTGCAGCACGCTAAATCTGCTGCTTAACTAAACACAGATGAGCGATGACTCCTCAAAGTCAAAACGCCTTCAGTCTTAAATTATATGATGACGGACACGTTACCTAAGGTTCTATGAAGTAGCTGATAGGGTGGTGGATGAGGTTCAAGGTATGGGATATTTGCGATGCTAACAAAAATTTTAAATGAATTTAAGACGTTCATCGCACGTGGAAATGTAATAGATCTTGCCGTGGGTATCGTAATTGGAGCTGCATTTACTGCTATCGTCAAAAGCTTAGTGACCGATGTAGTCAATCCAATCCTTGGTTTGATTTCTGGTGGCATGGACTTTAGTAATCATTTTCTAAGCCTGGATGGTCGAGTATATCAGTCCATTGCTCTCGCGAAGGAGGCTGGCGCACCTGTGTTAGCTTGGGGCAGTTTCATTACAGCTATAATCAACTTTTTGATTGTCGCTTGGGCTGTATTTCTACTTATCAAATTGGTTAACAAACTTGAAGATATAGTGAGTGGTGATGAAGATGTCGCGGAGGCTATAACTGAGCCAACAAAGTCACCAAGCGTAGAGGAACTGCTGATTGAGATCAGAGATGAACTCAAACTAAAATAGGTATAAATTGATATTTTTTAAGTGACCCCCATTCACCTCTCCCGGCCACCTCTGGTCTGCTAAAGGTGCAACAGGGGCTGGGTGTGGGGTTTTGATGGCTGTGTGGCGCTGCAGGACTGCCATCTCTACTAGCGCATCAATTTCAAGCTGAACCGTGCCGCTGCTCTCGCTGAGTGGCGTCAATTATTGAGCGCATAGATTTAGGCGGTGCTAGCAATCAGATGCGAGTTTGTGTTGGTGTGACGGCACTACTGTACCAACCGCCAAAATGCGATTCAAAAACTCTGTTTTTAGTGTATGCGAAGAAATAATCCGGCATAGTCGGCATGTTTCTATTCAGGTGGCCAGCGCACGGTCTGCGTCGGACAACTTATCAGGGAGATCATCGAAGCTAGAATAATTTAGCTGATAAAGCTGCGCGTAGAGGCCCCCAAGTTCAATGAGTTCATCATGGTCACCTTGCTCCACGAGCTGCCCTTTTTGCAGTACGATAATACGGTCGGCATTCCGAATGGTGGCGAGCCGATGTGCAATGACCAAGCCGGTACGGCCTTCCAAAAGCCGCCGCAGCGCTTTTTGGATCTGCATTTCGGTATAGCTGTCGATGTTGGCGGTAGCCTCGTCCATTATTAGAATTTTTGCATCAGTAACCAGCGCGCGCGCAAAGCTTAAAAGCTGACGCTGTCCAAGGCTCAGGTTGCTGCCGCGCTCTGCCAGCACCGTGTCATAACCCAGTGGCAATGCCTCAATAAAATCATGGGCACCGACGGCAATTGCGGCTTCGACTACCGCGTCGTCATCGGCCCAATCAGACGCATAGCGGATATTGTCCCGCACCGTGCCAGTGAATAGATAGGGCTCTTGCAGAACCATCGCAATATGGCGTCCAAGGCTCTTTTGCATGATGTCCCGCACGTCGTGTCCGCCAACTAAGACCGTTCCTTTTTGTACGTCGTAGAACCGGTGTATCAGCGCCATTGAACTTGATTTTCCGGAACCGGTCGGGCCGACCAAGGCCACCGTCTCACCAGATTTCACACGGAAATTGACGTCTTTGAGGACCGGATGTTCGGGATGGTAACCAAAGGTCACATTGCGGAATTCGACAGAACCATCGTCATTATCCCCGAGCGATGTCGCATCCTGAGCGTCTTGAACATCGATATCGACGTCAAGAACCTCTGTCAGCCGGTGGCCCGAAGCCATAGCGCGCTGCATCACCGAATATTGCATTGTCAGGGAACGGATTGGGTCAAAGAACCGCTGGATATAGAACAAGAATGCCACCATGACGCCGACCTCAATCCGACCAGACACCACCATCAGCCCCCCGGCCAATGCCACCACTGCCATCGCGCCGCCCGTCAGCGTGTCAACAATCGGGATCATAATCTGCGACAGCTTAGAGGCCCGCAATTGTGCCTTATAAGTGTTGTCGACAAGCTGTCCATAGAGTTCGGCATTCAAGTTGGCGCGGTCCATAGCCTGAATGGCACGAACGCCATGAATCGCCTCAGCCAAGGCACCATTTGTCATCGAGTTTGCCTCATGAGCCGCCATGAATGCAGCACGCGCTGGGGCAAGCCACAAGATGCGGACAGCGAACAATATTGGGATAACTGTTAAGACCATCAGTGCCAGTTGCCAGTCTAGCCACAGCATCACCGCTACGATCCCAAACAAAAGCAGCAAATCACCCACCGCGAGGACAGAGGTTTCCAAAAATTCCTGCATGGAGTTTACATCGCCCTGCAAGCGAGACATCAGCCGGCCAACTTCGGTTTTGTCCATGAACGAGAGCGAAACGCGCTGCAAATGTTCGAACATAGCGCGTCGAATATCGAATAAAACGTTCTCGGCCATACGGCCAGTCACAAGCTCCTGCACACGCGATGAGATAAAATTAATGATGACGATGACTGCGAATATTGCCATAATCTTTAGCAATAAGGATTGCGGTTCTTCGGCCGCCATCCCATAATCAATCGCGTAGCTAATAAGTAGTGGGATTGTTAATTGCGTGCCTGTATATGTGACGACAGCGGCAACAGAAATAGCTACCTGTCGTTTGTAAGGCCGGACAAACTGCCAGATGCGTTGCGCGACTTTGCCGTCGAACACCCGCCCAAATATCTCTTCCTCGATGCGGTCTGATCCGACAACGGCACGCATGCGTGGGCTATCATCTTCATGTGTGCCGAGCGGTTCACTAGACTTTACTTTGCTCATAATTTATCTACCTCTGTGGCCAGCACATTGGCACTCGGACGCATTTGCAGATCGTGCAAGTCGCAATAGCGCCCGCCCAGCTTCAGTAATTCTTCGTGGCTGCCTTGCTCTATGATCTGCCCATGTTCCAGAAATAAAATGCGATCAGCGTGCATCAGGCTGGCCAACCGATGGGCTACAATTAGCGTAACTCGGTCTTTGGCATATTCCCTAAGGGCTTTGCGGATGCGGCTCTCAGTTCCAGCATCGATTGCAGCCGTTGAGTCGTCAAAAATCAATACTGCTGGCTTCATCATAAGCGTACGCGCAATCGACAATCTTTGGCGCTGACCGCCAGACAAAGAGACGCCGCGCTCGCCTACAATCGTGCCGTATTTGTCAGGCAAGCCGAGGATATAGTCGTGCAGTTGAGCCGACTCGGCGACACCGCGGATTTGCTGCGTCTCAGTGTAGGGATCGGCGTATGCGATATTGTTCTCGATCGAAGTCGTAAACAAAAAACTATCCTGTTGAACAACAGCTACGGCTTTGCGTACCGACGAAAGTGTCGCGTCACGAATGTCTTGTCCGTCGATAGTGATCGACCCAACCAACGGATCGTAAAAACGAGGGAGCAAGTGCATCAAAGTCGTTTTTCCCGAGCCAGGCGGGCCGACAATGCCGACGGTCTCACCCTTATGTGCCTCAAAACTGATGCCTGAAAGCGCCGGTAGATCCGTGTTCCCCGCATAAGAGAAGCTAACATTTTCAAGTTTTAGCGTACCGTTGGTGATCTTCAAATCTGGAGCGTCAGGCAGATTGTCAATCTCGGTTTCGTGATCAATCAAAGCAAACAGCCTTGCTCCACACGTTGATGCGCGCGCATATCCATTCACCATCATGCCTAACTGGCGTACTGGCATCTGCAGGATGGCCATGAAAGTCAAGAAAGTGGCCAAAGTGCCTAATGTGATTTCGCCTGATGCAACTTGCCGCCCACCAAAATACAGGACCAACCCCATAGAGATAAAGAATGCCATTGTCATGGCAGCGGTATTCTTGACCCGCGTTTCGATTCGTTCATGGCTAAGTTTTAACGCTGACTTCGACGCAACCTCAAATTTTGCCATTTCGTGCTCTGACGACGCAAAGGCGCGAACCACGCGAATGCCAGAAAGGTTTTCCTCCATCACCTGACTAAGAACGCCCAATCGTTCTTGCAAGATAAGCCAAGTCCGGCGCAGGGTCAGCCGCATGACAGTGCTGCGCCATCCCGCAAAGGGAACAAAAGATAGCGCCAGCAGGCCAAGAGCCAAATGTGTTGATAACAGGAGCGTCGCGCCAAGCCCTATCAACAGGCCTAAAAGAACAGTGCGTACCAGCGCTGTTGAAAAGAACATCCGCACGCCCTCTAAGTCCAACATTCCAACAGTAATTAGGTCACCGGAATGCGTGCGGTCGTGAAACGAAAATGGCAGGCTTTGAATTTTCCCATAGGTCAAATTTCGGATATCGCGCGCTAGCGAATGCCCAACTGATTCCGCAGTGTAGTTTTGGATTAGAGTAAATATCCCCCGTGCAACGCTTGCACAGAACAAAAGCGTTGCAATCGGGTAGAGCGTTTCCGGTGCGGCGTTTGAGGCGGCGACAGCTTGTGTTTGATCCACCGCGCGTCCAAGGAGAACTGGGATTGATAATTGCATCAAAACCGCGGCCACGGTCGCGACCAAAGCCAATCCCGCCATAATTGGGTAGCGAAACGACATCCTTGTTATGCGCGCGATAGCACCAAGTCCCGCCTGGGCATCAACGGTACTTGTACGGCGAAATATCCGGTCGGCGCCACCCTCATGGTCGGACTTAGCGTTTTTTTTCAACATGAAAATAAATGCCCATCTACCAATACACCAGTCGCGCGATAGCCGTCGGATAGTAACGAAAGCGAAGCACGGTAGCCCGGCGCAACATACCCTAGCTGATCATCCAATTTGAGTGCCCTCGCCGGGTTTGTCGACGCCATTGAAATTGCAGTTGCGGCGTCGATGCCTGCAAAATTAATTATATTCCTAACGCAGGCGTCCATTGCGATGTGCGCTCCAGCAAGTCTACCGGTTGCATCAGTGAGTCTACCACTTTGTAACCGAATCTTTTTTCCGTGTACCGAAAACTCAGTTTCCTCGCCTTCTAAAGTTCGCATTGCATCAGTTACTAGGCAAAGATGACAGCGCAAAACACCTGCTGATAATTTAACATTGGACCATGCAACGTGGTGGCCGTCGGCGATTATTCCACAATACAGCTGATCTGACGCCAATGCAGCCCCTACAAGGCCGGGCTCGCGTCCAGTCATTTGAGACATGGCGTTGAAAAGGTGCGTTACCCCAGCCAAACCTTCAGAAATTGCCTGTTCAATTTCTTGCGCTGTGGCGTTACTATGGCCTGCAAATACAATCGCACCTTCGGACACCAAATTTTGTATGGAATTTTTTGGCTGGCATTCTGGCGCTAACGTAATGAGTACTTTCCCACCAGTGAACGAACCGATATTTTTTATATCACGCGGTTCGATTGGGCGAATATTTATTGCCGCATGAATGCCAGGCTTTTCAGTGCTGAGGAACGGACCTTCCAAATGAATACCCAAAATGCCGGGAACGCCAGCGACAGCGGCCGCTTCCACCGCACGCATCGCTTGGACGTAATCCTCGCCAGGGGCAGTTGTGTGTGTGGGTAAAACATATGCTGTACCGCCCGCTCGCGCACCGTTTGCTATGGCGGTCACTGTTTCTACGTCTGGCGATTCATTGAATTGTCGATCACATGCGCCATTAATTTGAATGTCAATAAACCCAGGCGCCGCAATCGGCGTGTGTACAGAATTTTCTGGCATTGGTTTGGCTGGATCGAACGATGCGACATCGGTGATTACCCCATCCATGTACGTTACGACCATATTTTCAGATTCCCGCCCGTCACCCACAAATAATCGATCAGCATAGATTCTAAATGGTCGCGTGGAGTTGGAAATATCAGTCATTGTTATAACCGCGAGGATGCACTTGCTGATAGTATGCGCGCATTTGCAATGCGCTAGCGGCCTGTTCATCAATCAAAACAGTGACATTTTGGTGAAATTGTAAAACCGACGCTGGGCATGACGCAGTTACTGGTCCTTCCACCATTTTTGCAATTGCTTCTGCTTTATCCGCACCGGTTGCAACCAGTATACACTCGCGGCTGTTCATTATAGTCCCAACACCCATCGTAATGGCCATTTTTGGAAACTCACAGTCTCCCTGAAAGTATTGCCGGTTTGCCTCTATGGTGCCAACCGAAAGCGTTTTCACACGGGTCCGCGATGCAAGACTTGATGATGGTTCATTAAACCCGATGTGCCCATTTTTGCCGATGCCCAGCAATTGGATATCGATGCCGCCCGCATTTTTGATCAGCGTTTCGTACGATGCAGCTTCCTGATGAGGATCTGGTGCATCGCCACGTGGCAGGTAGGTAGTGTTGATATCAATATCGGTTTTCGAAAACAGGTGTTCTTGCATATAGCTGTGGTATGAATGTGGGTGCACCGACGCCAACCCAACATACTCATCCAGGTTGAAAGTTGTGATTTTTGACAGCGTTGTGGACTTTTGACGACATAAAGCGATAAATTCCGCATAAAGGCTCAACATCGTGCCACCCGTCGCGAGGCCAAGAACTGAGTCTGGCTTTGCTTGCACCTGTTTGTGAAGAATATTTGCTGCCGCGTTCACCGCATTTTTGTAGCATGAATGTATTAGAATTTTGATTTCAGACTCCAATCATTGTTGTCAAAAGTCCGCCTAAAAGCGGACCGTCATCTCCGAGAGAGGCCCGAGTTAACCGGGTTTGAAATATTGGAGGCAAGCGATTGGAATGTTCTTGTATGCGTTCAAGGTAGCCTTCTGCCATACCGATACTGCCCCCAATCGCGACGGCGTCCAATCCCAAAGTTGTGGTTAAATCTGCGCACAATTCAGCAATTGAATGCGCAGATTCATCAACGATCGCCACTGCCCAACTTACGTTGTCTGCGGCCTGAGCAAAAACATCGCGCGCGTCAAATGTCGAATACCCAAGCTCCTTCGCCGCCCGCTTAATTGCATTGCCGCCTGCAACGCTTTCAACTGTGCCGTGTCGACCACTGCCGCACATTTGAGTGCCTCGTGACGATGTCGTGAAACCAATGTGCCCGGAGATGCCGTTTATGCTTTGGTGTAACCGCCCGCCTAGAAAAAGTCCGCCGCCAACGCCGGTAGATACCGTGACGTATCCAAAATTTTGACAGCCCTTTCCGCTGCCAAAGTGCGCTTCGGCTAGCGTTGCTGCTGCAGCATCGTTGATGATGGCGGCCGGCCCGATGGTATCATCAATGCTTTTGGCGATTGGAACGGCATTTATTTGGCCAAGCGTCTCTTGGTTTACTGCGTACCAAACGCCCGCCTTGTCTACACGGCCAGTGATTGCCACCCCCAACCGATCGCCTCTTCGATATCCAATGGACGCCAACAAGTCCGCAATCGCAGTGAGCTGTTTTGACGGCGCGGCCCCACCGTCAGTCGGTAATATTTTTCGTTCAATAATCTGACAGTTTTTGATCCGTGCGGCAGCAGTTTTCGTTCCGCCCAAATCAATTGCAAATCCGTTCATTTCTTCCAGAGATTTCACTGACGTTCTCCTCGCGTCGCATCAACAAACCAACTTGTTATATGCTCTAATCTGGTCAGCGCGCTACCGACTGTGACGCAATCAGCGCCGGCATTAATTGCCTGGAGGACAAGATCGGGTGTATTGTACCGGCCTTCAGCCATAACAAATGCTCCAAGCTTGGAGAAGACTCGTAGCAGATCCAAATCAGGCCCGTTAGCGTCGTTGGCGGTATTTTCAGTGTAACCAGATAAGGTCGTTCCAATAATTGAAGCGCCATGCATCAGGGCCGTTTGCGCATCTTCGAGGGTCGAGCAATCCGCCATAGCCACCGCACCGCCCGCCAAAATAGTTTTCAAGACATCGCTCCGATCATCTTGGCGTGGCCTGTCTGTTGCGTCATAAGCCACAACATCTGCGCCAGCTTGGATTAGCCCATTGACGTCTGCAACGCGAACTGTGATCCGCACAGGGGTATTTTCACAATTAGACTTTACGATCCCTATAATTGGGACGCTTACAAATGGGCGGACCGCACGAAGGTTTTCGACGCCTTCAATACGGAGTCCCGCAGCACCACCTGCTACAGCGGCCTGCGCCATTGCGGCTACGATTTCAGGTCGATCCATGGGGCCTTGGTCAACCGGCTGACAAGAGGCCACTAATCCACCGCAAAGTTTGCCCAAAACATCAATCATCTTTCAATGCTTTCCTCTGTCCAATTCGACGCTGACCGAACCAGATGCCCGTCTGCGCGCTAATTGTTCATCCGCCTCCGGGGAACCATCATGAAAAGAACCGAACCATTTATCAAGTGGAATTGTCCCATCTGCATAATTTACCTCAAACAGCCTGTGATGCAGGTAGTGGGCGTAGTATGGCAAATGGACGATGGTCTTATCACCAGCAATGATGCGGTCAAATCCGGTGTGACCCTGCGCCGGTGACAAACCAACCAACATAGAATAATGGATGAAATGCAACGGATGTGCTGGAACTATCCAATATATTATAAACCCCGAAAAATAGACTAAATGTTCAATCGGATGCATCGACAAGCCCGACCAAGGGCCAGGATTTATGTTTCGATGATGAATTTTGTGTACCCGTTTGTAGATCGGCGGCCAATGGATCATCTTGTGGACCCAAAAAAAGTGAAACTCATGCAGCAGTGGCACAAAAAACCAAAGCACCATGAACCCAATCGGGTTATCAGCTATATTCAACATTGAAATATGGCTGTTTGAATAAAGCCAAAGCGAAAGAACTTCCCATGCCGTCCAGATAGGCAGACCACTACAAAACGTCCAAAAAAGATTATCACGCAACTGGGTTCCAAACGTAAAACCTGGGCGCTTTTGGTCCGGCCACTTGCGATTGAATTTGAACGCTTTGCCCTGTGCGCGTTTTACATAAAGCCAATAGTGTTGACCTCCGACGATCAACGTTATGAGAAACAAATTTCTCAGAAAAACAAGGGCTATCCAATCAATGGAAAAAACCTGCATACGTTCTGTAGATGGTGTGAAAAATGTCCAAACAACAAAGGCCAGCGCCCCATAAAATAGTCCCCAAGGGAATATATATTCAGGAACCCATTTCAGGACAGCTGCCAACTTCGGTGGCCAGACGAACACGTCCGGATAGCGAATGAGTTTGTGCGGTTTCCAAAGGCCACGACTGTCTTCGGATCCGAATTTTGATTCATCCATGCACGACCTCATAAGATGTGAATAATGACCTGAGCGCGTTAGTATAGTCATCACTCATTTTACACACTACCAACGTGTCAAAGCCACACAATTCGGCCCCACAGAAAATCGTCGGTAAAATCGGCCTGTATCTTGGTAGCAGTATCTTTGGCGTTAATTCACAATCATCATCAGAATTTCAACGCCATTCAAGCCCACTAATCGGTTTTCATAAGAAGTGGTCAGTATGCTTACTTGGTTCAAACAGTTTGATCAGCTAACAATTTGAAAGCAAAGCACTGATTGGAAGCAGAAATGATCTCGCATTCAAAATTCGAACCGCCGACGGGCGCGTTAGAAAAATTTAACGATGACGGCTATTTGTGCCTTCACCCGTTCTACGATGCCGATCAGCTGACAGAACTAAATGACCAAGTAGAACGTTTCATCCGTGACGTTGTTCCAACTATGCCCCAAGAACAAGTCTACTTTGAAGATAAAGCTGACATGGCCACGTTAAAACAACTTCAGAAAATGTTTGAATTTGATGAGTACTTCCGAGATTTAATGGAGAACGGTGCACCCCGCAGGATCGCAGAAGAGGTTTTGCAGGACGAAGTTGTACCCGTGAATATGCAGTATTTCAATAAACCACCCGGAATCGGTCAACCAACACCTGCGCACCAAGACGGATATTATTTCCATCTTGATCCATGCGAGGCCGTTACCGGTTGGCTGGCATTGGAAGACGTCGATGAAGAAACTGGCTGCATACATTACCTTCGAGGTTCACACAAAACACCAAGGTTTAGACCACACGGCCAATCAGGGGTCTTGGGATTTTCACAGGGCATCACTGATTTTGGATCCCCTGCGGATTACGCCAACGAAGTATCCTTTCCCGGCACAGGAGGGACATTCTTAATGCATCACGCAAAAACCGTTCACTGGGCCAGCGGCAACACGTCTAAAACCCGCACCAGAAAAGCATTGGGATTCATCTATTATGCCAAACGGGCAAAACTTGATCACATAGCGAAAGACGCATATCAGACAGCATTGGATGCGCGTTTGAAAATCACCGAAATGATATAAGTGTTGGAGATTTCACGTCGTCAATTTGGCAAAACCGGTTGAGGAGGGGTGCCCCCAGACACACCCATTTCAGCATCGGATGCCTAACGTCTAATACCCCCTATTCGGACTGGACTTCTGTTTTGGCGTAAGCCTGTGTGTTGGTGTGCCCGAAGCTGTTCGGGCTTTGCGCAGTGAGCGAAGCCATACGGAGTAAGGGCATGGGACTTGAATGACCGCTTTGCACGCCACATAGCGGCGTATTTAGCTAAGCGACGTTTATCAAGGACAACGCGCACATGACCATGATCAACGTCGCTTGGCGCCAACACCAGCCATTGGTGCTAAGGCATCGAAAGTCCTCAACGAGACCAAAATAGTCAGACCTGTAGGGCCGTTTTTGCTTAAACTGGGGCACTTTAAGCGCACTATCCACAACCATGTTGGCGACTTGGGACGTGGCAGCATGGGCCGCCGTTACCCACCTAGACCCGATAATCGGAAACTTGACCTTCACCAAGGGACCCTGAGCGCGCATTTGGGCGAGCATCCGTGACGGATCAGTAAAATCCGTCAGGATCGGTCAGATTGCACGGCATTAAATGACTTTTCTTTCAATATTGGCAAGATAGTTACAGCCAGTAATATCAATAAAGCTGGGTGGGGATTAATGATGTCTTTAGTAGAATCTAGCATCCGGACTATCAATTTAGAATTTTCATGACTGCTTTTGCAAAGGAGCGGCTTTAGGCCCTGTATAAATGCAAAACCGTTAATGATATCATCTCGAGATGTAGAATAAGAAGCGCGTATTACATTAGAAAAAGTCAAAATCGAATAATTTTTGTTCTGCTTAGAGGCATCGCTGAGAACGCCGGTGGAATACTGCACCACGTAGCGGCTGGATTATCTGGCTGCAGATAGGCAGATTGGCCTGTCCTGCTAGGCTCTTCGTTTTGACGGAGGGCGGGATTGAAGCACGTGGAATTATAT